>Ga0078972_1001437_pt1 | contig 88995 bp, 92 predicted proteins | sample YelNatPaOPGAMG01_FD_67568 | JGI IMG/M metagenome (GOLD analysis project Ga0078972, IMG submission 67568) | Hot spring thermophilic microbial communities from Obsidian Pool, Yellowstone National Park, USA - OP-RAMG-01 (SPADES assembly) (version 2) | ecosystem: Environmental > Aquatic > Thermal... | reverse complement strand
TGAAATCTTTAGGGTATGTTTTTAGATGATTACCGCCTCTTGGCATTTGGCTTTTCCTTTGCTGATTTTTTTAGCTTGGGGAAATTGTAGGTTGTTTGTACCAAATATTGTAGCCGGATCATTTTTAAGTGGTCATTTTAACGTGACGTTTGACATTAAAGTGCTATGCTTCGAATGTGTAGCTTTGCGAAATGTGATTGATAAGATAGTTATAAAGGGTAAATTTTAGTGTTTATTACGGCGACAAAGTGCTTATGTTATCGGACAAAAGTGTTGTTTTAGACGGTGAAGGTTCGTTAGAGGATAGCATGGTGGCCCAACAGGACTCGAACCTGTGACCCCTACCTTGTCGATTTCCTCTGGAAGCCTTTGTTTTCCGCACTTGCAGAGACTTTGATGGGGGCTAATAGACTATAATATCCGTTATTACCAACAAAAATACCAACGCTTTTACTGGTTGTTTTGTTTGCTATTTTTCGCTATCTTTTAGCATTTCCAAGACAATTTTATCTAGTTTTTCTTCAGAAATATTTTCTAGCTGGCTTTTGTCATAGATATAAACATAGGTAAGAGTTTCATTTTCTAGTTTCAAGTAACTAATCAATCTATAACCAGCACTTTTGCCCTTGTTTTTATCGGAGTTTGCAATTCTTGATTTATAGACATTTCCACCCAAATGCACTCCCAGCTTGGATTTGTCATCGAGTGAATCAGTAAATCCATCTATGTCTGCACCTATGCTTCTAAAACTCTTGCTCAAATCCTTGACGAGTTTCTCGAATAAAGAAGTTCTTTGAATCTCGTATCCAAGCTTCGTTTTCACAGGGTAACTGTTTTGCCAGTTTTGATTACATTCCCATTTTTCAGGTCATCAAATGATTGTTTCAATAGCTTTTTATGCTTTTCCAACTCCACATCAACCTTGCTTCTGCTCACAACAACATCTTTTTTTGGCAGGTGAGATAACAGGCTATAGATATGCTCAGCTATAGTGTCATTTTTGCATTCTATTGTCAGTGTTTGCATTGAACCACCTTTTATATTTTTGTCATTGTAGCAAATTTTTTAAGAGTATTGAGAACACTTGCACTTTTATTGATATTTTTTAAATTGCAAACATCGAAAAAATCGTGAGGATTAGACTGGTTAAGCCACTTTGCTATTGTTATTTAAAACTATTGATATTGTAAATTATAATTCAGAAATTTCAAAAAAGGTTTGACATGTTGGCTCTAACAATAGACAACTCACAAGTAGAAAACTACTTTTCAAACTCTACTGAAAAACTAAAAGAGTTTTTGGAAAGATTTGTCAAAGATGACACAATTTATACAGACGAGAACGCCAAGCAATATGCTCAGGCAAAAGCTGACCTGCAAAACAACAATGCGTTGACATCTACAGAGGCGAGAGCTGTTCTTGGCTTATGAGTGTATCGGCATATAACAGCCTTAGAAACAATTTGCCAAATTTATTCACTTACAAAAAATACAAATTTATCAAGCTGTCAAACACAACAAACCATCTAGACGGTGGAGTATTCTCACAGCTCAAGAAGTTTATAAAGCTACATCAAGGATTGTACAAAAGTAATAAAGTGAAGTTTATAGACGAGTTCTTGAGCACTTATAATGAAAGAAGAAGTAAGAATAAGAAAACAGAATAAATTAACCGCCTATTTTTTCATTACGCCAATATTTGCCACTTTTTGGCAAGTTTATAGTAATATTCTAGAATAGATCTCTGTGTTAGGAAAAGAAATGATTGTGGAATTTGGTGGAGAAAATATATTCTCGTTTAAAGATGAATTTAGTATTAAGTTGAATGATACTTATAATGACAACAATGTATTCATGATTAAAGGTGCAAATGCAAGTGGTAAAACTAATATTTTTAAAATAATAAATTTCTTGTATCATTTTTGCCTTAATTCTTTCACATCAAAAGATTTTGAATTAAAGTTTGGCATTAAATCCGAGAGTCAATATGGTATTGTTCCTTTTATTTATGACTCAGAGAAGCCAATAAAATTATATGTAATTTTTCAAAATGTCAATTCTAATGAGAAATATAGATACAACCTAGAATTGCTTAACAACGAGATAATGAAAGAAGAAATTAAAAGCATTAATCAAAAAGGTTTATGCAAAACTGTTGTTTTAAGAAATAAAAATGAGATAGATAAAAGCTTAAAATCAGTTCATCAAATTTTAAATTCTCTAATAATGAATAGTGATGTTTCAATTATAAGTTCAATGCTTGCCAAAAAAAGGATCGACAACACCTTTAAATCTGAATTATTTGATTCAATAATAACATCCTTTGAACAAATAACCATTTTCTTAACATTAAAGAATAAGGAACAGCCTTTTCAACTTTTACTTTTAGATGCTGCCTCACAAGTTCTTCATACAAATAAAGAATTATTCCAAGCCACAATAGAAGCAATTAAAAAATATGATACACAAATTATTGATATTGAAATTAAAGAAAAAAGAATATCTGACACTCAAACTCAACTTATGCCATTTTTTAAACATAAACACCAAGATAAAGAATTTATTACAGACATGTCAACTATTTCAGAGGGAACTAGGGTTCTGTATAACATTTGGATGCATATTTATATGTCATTACAAAGCGGTAAAATTATATTCGCTGATGAACTTTTTAATACACTTCATACAGATATTATAGTTGATATTATTAAAGTGTTTAAAAACCCAGAGACAAATCCAAGTAGTGCTAAACTTGTTTTCTCATTACATAGGAATGATAGTGAGATTTATGAATTATTTGATAAAAGTAATATATTTTTTGTTGAAAAAGAAGATAACGAAAGCTATATTTTTAGACTTGATGAGCTCAAATCTGATAAGATCAGAAATGGTCGCTCTATTGAAATGGCTTACATTAATAGAAAAATTGGTGGGAGACCAAATATAGATGTCAACTAAAAAACGAAGGCTACAGCAAATAGATGAAAAATTAGGAGAAGTTGTAGAAATTTCATTTAAATACTTTCAACATTTTTATTTTATTGATGATAAATGTAAACAAAAAAAAGAATATTAAATGATATAAGCGTTAGCGAATTTTATGACATAAACTCAATTTTTCAAGCTATATACCAAAAAGATTATGATCAAATACAAAAAGAGCTTGGTCAAAAATTTAAAAGTTATACGGAATGGGATAAAGTAAGCAAAAATTGCAACTTATGCTGTAATGAATATATGGAAGAAATTAAACTTGAAAATAGAGATAATTTTAAATTATATAGCATTAAGGTTGATAATAAGTTTAGAATTATTTTATTTAGAATCCCAGACGATACAACTTTTTATGTTTTATGTTTTGATTTTAAGCATAAGTTTTACAAAAGCGAAATGAAGGGCACGTAAAAAAAGCGTATTTCATTTGCATAATCGGTTCAATAATCGCTCTTCAGTCGTATGAATCAAAATCTTCTGGACACAATTTGGAGTGATCCATACAAGGCAGACCCTGATGTCTGCAAAAGTACAAACATTACAACATGAATTCGACTCTATAAATTCTGCAGAGAGATTTGATGCGAATATCAAAAAGGAGCATTTGCATAAATGAGAATTGATGGTAATGCTAGAAATGTCAATCCGTCAATAAATGTGTACCAAAATGAGTCAGCTTACATTGGTAAAATTCAGGGATTATAAAAGTACGGAGGCAAGGAAAAATATGGTGGTCCCAACAGGACTCGAACCTGTGACCCCTACCTTGTCGAGGTCATTTTATAGCCTGTAAACATTAACGAAGCTCGATTTTGTAAGTGTACGATAGACCATAATAAACCATTTTAAAGATAAATTGGCTGAAGAATTGGCTGAAGAATTCACTCTTTGAAATCACATATTAAAAACCACCATCCAGACGGGGTGATTAGTCCCGTCCTCGTCAATCAATACAAGTAGCTAAAAGCTCCCAGTATGATAAGGATGATGGCGATATGGAGAAACACAACTCCTCCAAGTATGAAAGTACCCCTTTACCCTTAACTAGAAAAGTTACACACCCATAAAAAAAGCCCGGCTAGACAAAAGTCTAACCAGGCTCTTACTTTCAAAACGAGTGAGTAATCAAGTCACTCTTCTGAAGGAATTGTGTTTTCGGAGTGCATTATATCAAATCAAATATCAAATTGCAATAGTACCTATCGAATGAAATTTAGGATATTAAAATGTCCTAAATTTTTAAGATTTTAGCCTAAAAAACCAGCTGTATGACCCCAAATATCATCAATATATAACCTAAATAATTCAAATAAAGATTATCAGAAGCCCCATGATACATGGGTTTGTAGTATTCCCCAACTGCCTTAAAATTATTTTAAAGTTATCTAAAAGGAATCCGCCTACGGCTCCATATTCCGCTCAGCTACGCTTCACTACACAATCGGAAGTGGCTCATATAAAATCGCTTTTTGCGATTTTGCGCCACTTAATATTGACAGCCAGATACAAGACAGGAAAAAGTGCTTTGATATAGCACTTTTTAGCAGTCGAAAGATTATTGTATTTTTGGGCAATTGCTGGAGTCGGTAGTTTTTATTGTCGCTTCGCTCTACGACTGCTTACGCAGTCTGCTAATAAAAGAAAAGGCTTTTCATGGTTTTCTACTGAATTATAGGTATGAGGAGATACCTCAAATTAATTCAGGAGAAGCGAATGAGTTTGCAAAAAGAGTGGAAAAATCATGTTTTCCCAAAAAACTTTTTTATCGGAGCTAGTAATAACACTAAATCATGTGTTGTAATCGAGCGCGACGAAGATAACAAGTGGAGGTTTTGTGGTGTTTCGACTAAGAAAAAAACAAGTGGCGAATTAAAACAAAAAGAATGGAAAGTGTCTTTGTCAAAAGCAAAAGAGTGCATAAGATTGTATAAAATAAATCAAAAGTAGGAGTAAAAAATGAGTTCAAAATGTCCATTATGTCAATCAGGCGTGAAGTTGAGAAAGTCAGATGATAATAAGCCGAGCATGGTCTACTGCGAGAGCTATAAGCTTGAAAAAGAGGGTGACAATTTTGTCAATAAAGGAACTTGCGACTTTCATTTAAATTTTAAGAACAAGCGCTTTGGTGAGCTGACCACTGAGCAAATGAAGTCACTGATAGGTGGTCAAAAGATTGCCAATAAAAAGGGAGATGCGCTCGAGCTTGACTTGAGCAACAAAGAATACTTTACAAAATTTACGAAAGTAGAGGATGAGGCGTTTTAGCCTCCTCTACCAGAAAAGGAGCTAAAAATGAAAAAAGTAACTAATGTTGATTTGGACGGAGCAATAATTTTGATGGAGCTGGTTGTTGCTATAGGGCGAAGACTATATGAAGACAACAATATGACTTTTGCGATTTCAGGCAAAAGAAGTTCTGCAGGTATCACGCCTGCTCAGAAAAAAGTTTTCCGAAAATTACGACAAGCAGTGGGGTGAAGCATGAAAAATACACTAGGAAATTTGAAAAAACAGTATCAAATTATACTGTTTTGGGTAGTCATTATCGCTTTTATATTGCCAACCAACGCTGTTAGCAGTTGGGTTATTTTTCTATGCGCAACAATCGTTGTCGTAGTGGAGACACGCAGGAAGTACTTCAAGACGCCTCAAGAACAATATGACGTGTATTGAAAATGAAACTAATCTTAGCTTTTTTCTTTTTGGCGCTCAGTAATGCGTTTGGCGTAGACGAGATTAACGCATGGGGCTATGGCGCACAGCTACATGATTTACTTCGTGCAATAGCCTCATTTACTGGCAATACTAGTGATGTAATCATCAAGATTGCCCTTGTGATTGGTATTTTTCTAACTGTTATCAAAAGCGCAACGTCTGGCACTGCATACGCCCATGTGATGCTGATTAAAACAATTGTTATCGGTGTTGTTTTGTCAAACCTATTTTGGATTCAGAGGGGTGAGTACATAGTTCGAGATGTCACAAATAATTTTGTGTCACCAACTGTTTTAAATTTGCCATACGGGGTTGGGTATTCTGTAAGTTTATTGTCCACATTTGAAAAGCAGCTTGGTAGCAACTTTGAGGCTGCTTTCTCAACACCAAACAGTATTACATACCAAAAAGCTGGACTTGGTTTTATGATGTCGGCTCACCTTGGTATGGATAGTATAACCGCAACTGACCCTACACTTACTCAAACATTCACAGAGTACCTTGATAATTGTTTACTAAACAGTGCTGCAATGGGGAATCTAAATATCAATACCATACAAACTTCTACAGACCTTATGAGTGCTCTTGCTGTTAACGAGGCGTGGCTTACTCCTGTTTACGGAAGTGCCAATTACTCTCAAGGGCAAGTTGTTCAGTGTACTGATGCCTGGAATGACATCAAAAGCAGAGTTCCGGCAGATGCCAATCAAGCTGTTAATTACTTTTCAAAATCATTCGGTCAACTATCGGCGACAGACGTATCGAGTAAGCTAGGTGATGTCGCTACTACACTATTCGGTAATGCGGCAATAAGTTCGACGGCGTATATAAATCAGATGACAATGATGAATATGTTCGATAGTGGGCTTAGAGCCGTGGCGGCTTCAACAGCGTCAGATTTATCATCAGTCGCTTCAGCTACGGCTATCAGCAATGCAACCACCAAATCAACATATGTTCAAACTGGCATAGCTATGAAGCATAAGTTGCCAATGCTAAAAGCTGTTTTAGTGATGATGACAGTAGCGATATTGCCAATAATGGCATTGTTTTCTATCATGACAAGCAATCTAAATGGCATTGTCCAAATGTTCAAACTCATGCTTGCATTCATGATGTGGACACCACTTATCATCATATTAAATAATCTTACATACTCATTTTTGGAGTCTACTGTTGGCAATGTGACAATGAACAGTTTGCCTACAATGCTCAACAGAGGTCTTATATCTGAACAAGCTGGCGAGTACTTGGCATTTTTAGGGTGGGCAAGTACGCTTATTTCAGGCTTTAGTATGCTTTTGGTTGGCGGTAGTGTTACTTCATTTGCGACAGCTATGAGTGCAACATCACTTGCAGCTGGAATTGGAGCTGGTGCAACAACTCAAGCAACTGGAAATGTTAGCCTTGGTGACAGAAGAATCATGAATGAAAGTATAGCCAATAGCAACAGATTTGGCTCTAATGTGTACGGTCAAGATACGGCTGCGCAAGGCAATGGTTGGTCTATGAAATACCAAGATGGTATCATGCAATCAAAAGACAATACAGAGGTGTCAAGTAGCTATACCGCCAATGGTGATACCATCAAGGCAACCTTTGGCAAAAATGGTGATTTGGTCAAAGGTAGTATTGACGGGCTGAGCCTTGGAGAATACAAATATGGTCGCTCTGAAGAGGTCTCAAAAATGGCAAAAGAGGCAAAGCAACTCAAAGATACATACACAGCCGCACAATCAATTGACATTGCAGACAAAATGGCAGCCGCTAAAACAAGAAGCGAAAAAGAGGCAGTTGCAACCTCATTTGGGATGAATCTAGAAAAAGCCGAAACTATCCAAAAAAATGTTGAGAGCGCCGTTGCTAAAGCGAATGTTAAAAACACTACCAATTCAGATAGAAAAGACCATACGGATACAGCCGAAGGCAAAACATCTACAGAGTTCAAAGCTGATGTTGGCGGAGGGTTTAAAGTTGGAGAAACTGGTGTTGGTTTCCATCAAAGTGCTTCAGCAACTGGCACAAAAGCAAACAAAGACGCACACACACAAGCTACAAGCAATGACCAGAGAGCCGAAGAACAGGCAAGATACCAAGAGGCTAGGCTAAATGCTGTTAAAACAGCATTTTCAAGCAATAGTAGCTTGAGACATGACACTGAAAAATCATTCCAATCAACATTGCAAAAAGAACACAACGAGACAAACGCTGAGCAATACAAAAGAGCACAAGAGTACTCAAAAATTGACTCAATCGAGAAGAGCCTTGCGAATAAGGAAAACAAGGCGCTAAGTTTTGAACAAAACCTAGACACAAGAGTGCTTGACACGATTATGAAAAATCATGGCGATAGTGATGTTGATAAACAAAAACATAGATTGCATGACATCCAAAAAGAAGAGGTATTGCCTGGTGGCAAACATACTTATAGAGAAGAAATCATTGCTACCGCTGAAGCTGAAGCTGAAAAGCTTGGGTTTGGAAAAAAAGACCTAGAGCAAATCAGAAGTGAGCTAGATAGTCTTGATGGCAAGATTCAAAGTGGTGGTGCAAATGTCAAGGGTAAATTTGAAGTTGCAGCTTCAAAGGTAGTTGCAGACCTTAACAGTACAAATCCATCAAATAGCGGGCTAAACAGTTCATTTGGTGCTGGTGCAACTGGTTTATCACAACAATTTGCTGGAGACAAAACAATATTTGGTGCAGTGGATTCTGCCAATGTAGATAACCTAAATAAATCTGTTTATTCAGGTGGAGAAGCATTGGGCAATGGTGTTGATACTGGACTTAGCAACACGACTATGGGAATACAAGTGAGGCAAATAGCTGATGGGATAGAAAATGCGGCAACTGTTGCAAATGATGCAATGCACCCTGGTGGAACTATCACTGCAAGCGATCGGGCACAACCTGGCAGTTGGATTAATAACCTACCATCATCACAAATGTCATCTGCAACTCGTGCAGAGCTCATGAAGACAGCCATAAAGAGCAGTAAGGTGGTTGGGAAAAATGAAGAAACATACTAGGAGAACTCATGGATGACTACACGATAAATTCTATTTTTACAAAAAAAGAACCAAAGAACTTGCAAAGTGAAAGCACTAGGATGCAAGACATAAAGCATCAAAGTGAAATCGCCATTATGACCATACGGGACATGGTGGTCAAAAAAATCCAAAATCCAGACAGCAATTTTGAGTTTGATAAAACCATACAAGTGCAAGCTAAAAGGTATTACAAAATGTCAGTAATACCTTTTAGGATAAAGCTTATCGGTTCTTTTCTGGTGCTAAGTCTCATATTTGGAAGCTACCCACCAATGGCACTGTTTTTATTTGTGCTAGGTGTTGTATTTTCAGCTGTTTTGAATAGTGAAAAATACTTGTACTTCAACACAACACTAAAACACGACAAAAAAGACATTAGGCACAGAGTGGATCTACTGATTTTTGGACAAAATCATAGCAGTTGGGCCAATAGCATTTTTATTGTGTTTTTTGCCGCATGGGGAGTGATGCAGCTTATGGGTATGTCTAAGAATATTTTTCCAATAAGTTTTGTTTTGGACAACCTTGAAGTGTTGGTTAGATTGCAAAACCTATTGAAAATCAATATTGAACACATACTTGCAAACTCTTATGGCGTAGTGCTTTTGGCTGTTCCTTCTAGTGCTTGGTTGGTTTTGAGTATGTGGGAAAAGGTGTTTGGCTTCAAATCGGTCAATCTGGATAGTGTGGAAGTTGCCAAGAAACAGCAAAATCAAGACTCTAGTGCTCCAGACAAAGATTATGGATACTAACTATGATAACCAAAAGAGACCTTGAAATACTGATATTTATGCAAGAAAATGGCGGTAAAACCTTCATGGAAGTGTTGGAGAAAACCTTTTTTGAAGGCAGAGCTGGAGCAAAAAGGCGAATTCAGATTCTAATAAATGACGGTCTTCTAAAAAGAAGACCAACTGGACTTTTAAAACCGGCCAACATGATTGTCTTTGGAGAAAATGCCAGAGAGTCATTTTATCAAATGTGGGGTGTTGAGCCAAAGCGAGCCAAACTATCAAGTGTGATGGTGAGGCACGAAATGATTCAACAACTAGCTCATTACTGGCTGAATAAGTTGGATGGCACTGTAAAGAGAACAACAATCAATCAAGATTTTGGCAAATTTCATCATGTGCCAGACCTCATTTGGGAGAATGAGAGATTGGGACAAATCTTTTTTGAGATAGAACTAAACAAAAAGACAAACAAACGCTACCTTGATATTTTTACTAAGTCAGAAAAAGACGGGGCAAGAAATATTATCTATATTCTTGCGAGTGAGAAAGATAGAGATAGCTACATGGAGCATCTACCAAAAGCGTCAATACTAAAATTTATTAGCATTGACGAGCTTGTGCATAATATAAAAACCACTGGAAAAATTAATGCGAAATCGCAAATATAAAGGAGAATTGTCAAAATGGGTATGGTTGATTTTATTAAAAAATTCGGAAGAGAAATAACCACTATTTTGAGTGCGAAAGAAGAGTTATGGAAGGAGCCATCAAAATTTAATCCGCTAGATGATTTAGTACTGATAAATAAGGAATGTGGATACTTTGGCAGAAATCATACAAGAGCTGACAATAAGGCTGTACAAATTCCAAGCGAAGCAATTAATCATATTCTGCTTTGTGGAATTACCAGAAGTGGCAAGGGTATTATGGCTTCAATAAAAGGAGTTGAGGCGATACAAAAAGGCAAAGGACTAATTTACATAGATGTAAAACAAGAGGAGTGGACACCACAATGTTTTATCGAAGAGCTTGAGAGACAAAACAGAAAAGAAGATTTTCTGCTTGTAAACTGGCCAAACGACTTTGGATATACTGGGCTAAACAGTGATGACACAATTTTTGAAATACATGAGAAAGCGATTGTTCTTCTAGATTTAGGGTTATCGAGTGAAGCTGGAGTTGACCACTATCGTGAAAATGAGAGAATGACATTTTTTAGGATACTGGAAGAGGGTCTAAATAAACATTTCAAACCAGATTGGTATGAAATATTGCATTTTATAGAGTGTCTGATTGAAGATTTTGATGCACAGGCAGAGTATGCAAAAGAGTACTCCAAATCAAAACCAAATCATGATAGACTTGAAGAGCTTTCACATAGGTATTTTGACACTGCATTGTTAAAAAAACTCAAATTTAGACCTAAGAATATTGATGCGCTATCAAGTCTCTATATAAAACTATCAGAGACATTATCTGGCGCAAGCGTATGTAAAACAATAAGCATAGATGAGGCACTTTACAACGGCAAAGTGGTCTATATAAAAGCAGATATGCTTTCACTGCAGTCACTAAAATTTCTGAAGCTTTTATTTATTGACATGACACAAAAGGCAAGAAAGAAAAAAGCAAACACTCTGGTTATAGCCGATGAAATTAGCTTTTATGCTACAGTACTTTTGTCAGCACAGTTATCTGTTAGTGCTGGTTTTGGTTTGCAATTTATCCTTCAACTCCAAGATTTAGGACAATTGCCGGCAGAACTTAGAAATCCAATTTTGACAAATTGTAGTGCCAAGCTATATTACAAGATTAGCACATCTGATACATTAGATGAAGTTGAAAGACTTGGTGGAGAAGAGGCAATCAGAATATGGAGCACATCCATGACAAGTAATACAGAAGACACGGTTAGAGCTGGAACAGAGCCTCTTTTGAATGCAACCAGGATAAGAGCAATGTGGTATGCCAGAAATGCAATTTTTATTGCAGAGTATTTGAATACATCGATATTTATCCAAACTTCATCTATACCTGTAAAGCATCCATTCGATTGGAATAGTGCAAAAATTGAAACAAAAGTTTCAGTGGAAAAAAGAGAAAAACAGAAGAAGTTCGAGGTAAAAATCGAAGCTAAAAATGACGACGAGAAGCTTTCTTTTGGTGGCGGAGGTGATGATGATTTTTAAAGAAATCATCTTCTTTTTATAGGCTTTACCCCTACCCAACCCCTGTATCTATCCCCCCTATCGTGGACGGGTAGGGGGTCAAAATAATAAATACTAATAACATCTTTTGAGTTTATAGGTCTTTTTTTGACAAAAAAGACTCTTCAAAAGATGTTATTGCCGCCTTATTCGCTGATGCTCATAAGACGAAAGAAGCCTTATAAAATCGCAGTCGCAAGCTCCTAAATATGCGATTTTATAAGGATATGCGCGCTGGGGTGTCGGGGGCTTCAGATTCGAAATTAGAGACGCAGAGCTAAAGCTCTTTTATGCGTCTCTAATTGTCTTCATCGCCCCGACCCAATGCAATTTGCAACCTGCGACCCCCGTAGGGAGTCTTGCTCCGCAATTTTGCTATTGATTTCCCCTGTAGCACACAGGGAAAATCTCTATCAAATCTTGCGAGTTTCAGCTTGTACTCTTCCGTCATACTAAAGTATAACAGAGCCTTGAGTACTTCACTAAAAGTTGCAAATTGCATTGGGTCGGGGCGACTAAGTGTAATTTTTTTAAAACACCTTCGTGTTTGAAAAAAACAAGCACTAAGTCTTCAGCCCCGACACCCCAGCGCGCAATGGAGACACCCCGTCACTGATTTCTCAAGCAATTTAAAACCGTCTAGCGACTATTTTGCAAGCAAAATTTCTAAATTCTTGGAAATACAGTGCCACCCCTCGTAGGGGGCTAATATGTTCCCCCGTCATTCATAAAAAAAACCGCTACGCTTTAAGCTTTTTGTTTGTTTTTTGCCGCTTCCGTCACTTCGTTCCTCCAGGCACGCTTCGCTATCGGCAAAACAAAAAGCTATTTTTTTACGAATGCCACCCCCGTGGGGATATTAAAGACACTCGAGAGTCAAAATACAATCTGGACGGACATTGTTTAGATAGCGTAAATGCACCTGCTACCACAAAAGCTGCCAATTCAAGATTAGGTCGCTCAAAGCAACCTAACCTTGACTTGCTAACGCTACAGCCAAAAACTACGCTCTTGAGCTAGTCTGCTCACCGCTTGTTTTTGTCTTTTTGTTTGTACGCCAAAATTAACTCAATGATGAATAGCGGTCAGTCGCTTATTTTCAATTCGCTACCTTGCTATTCACATTGCGTTAATTATATTGGCTATTGGCGAGCTAGTTTTAGGAATACAAAAAATGCCAAATATATAAAGAAATATAACCACATATAAAAAACTATACAAAAATATAAACTTATATATTTCAATATTTTGTTATATTTTTAAAGTGCCAAAACCTAATTTGCATGGCTTTTAGCCTATATATAACCTCTTTTTTCAAACCATCGAGAGCAACCGTTCTCTAGGTCCGACTTTTTCCGCCCAAAATCAGTCACCCATCACTGCCTTTTTTCTTGCTATGACTGTAGCAAGACTCTGGCTTGTTGAAAACAAGGGCAAGTGTGTGAGCATAAAGCCGCTTCGCTTTTTATCCCTCCCACATGCTTCGCACCCTTGATTTTCAGCCAGCACCTTGCTTTACAGTCGCAACAAAAAGGCGCGATAGGATGACGGGACGGGAAAAACTGACGGACAGAGAACTTCTGCTTGCTCTCTCGAAAAAAGAGGGTAAACAAAAGGGCTCCTGGAATCCGAAACAGGAAAAAGCTTTTTAAAATCAAATTAGGAGAAATTCAATGTGGCCATTCAGTTCAGCACCAAAACTAAATTTTGATGAGTATGTAAAACAAAACCCAGCTTGTCTGGTGGACGGTGAAATAAAATGCAAAAAATGCGGTAGCAAAAGAATACACACAGACCCAAAAGGCAGTATGGGAGCAGATAGTATTTACTATACAAATCTAACAAGAAATGTTTCTTGCGAACAGTGCGGTGAGACTTTGTATAGTTTATAGTGAAACAAAAAGGCAAATTTACGAAGAGCCTAAAAAAATACCTTTGCCAGTATGGGTTAAAGGCAACTACCGCTTTCAGCCGATAACACCGATTGCACATCCGATAGGTGTTGTACCCGGACAAACTGGTATGATGTGGAGTTTTGCAAAAAACCCACCAATTCCAACCAAGATGGATAATTTTGGATATGTGCTATTTAGAAAAAGGGGATGTTGTGCATTTTAAATCAGATCCTTTTTATCCACTAGTGCCATATACGAAACAAGAGCTGTCACAAATGAGAGATCGAGGGGTGATGGTGTGGAAGCTTGTCAAAAAGCAACTGAATATAGGTAAAGATACAAAATACAAGGAGTTTGTAGTGGAAAAGAAAAACAAAAGAAAAGTGAGTTTTTTTGACATGCATAAGGAATATGTGTCTGACGAGCTACTAAAAGGGTATAACATCAGAGAAGTATATAAATTATTAACAAAAAATACAGGCCAAGAATTCAGCTATGAGGCTTTGGCTAAATACATTCAAAGAGAAAAGTTAAGCTTAAGAGAGCAAAAAAAATTAATCGGATTTCCCCCAGATGTATAAAACTGCTTCTTGGCGGTTCAGAAATCTTTTTTTGTCAAGCTTATGCTTTTTAGAAAGAAAAGAATATGCAATTTCAAAAGTCTCTTTGCGATCTGGCAAGACAATATTCAAAAATTTAAAACGCGAGTTTTTACATAAATTAATAAAATCAATGTCCAGTTGAGAAATAGTATTTAAAATCTGTGTATCTCTGTTAAATATAGAGTCAATATGGTATTCGGACACTTTATTTTTAGCGCAATTAATGGCTAAGTTTTTATAAAAATTTTGAACAAATGTACTTTGATTGGTTAGACCCTTGTCTAGTGTCAGTTGCCACGCTTCTATACGATAATCATATGTTTTGAGCATATTCCAGACATCAATTAATTTATTTGCTGACGCAATATAAATATCAATTTGCGGTTCCAGCCTTGTAATAACCCCATTTTCAATAAAGTTTTCAATTTCATTTTCTGAAAAATATTTCTCCAATAATTTTATAATTAAACGACCTTCTTTCTTCCAGTTATAGAAAGTCTTATCACTAATATCAAGTAGTTTACAAATTGCTTGTCTCATTATTCTCTTATTTGTTTTAGGTTTTTGGAGATTATACCAAATAATACTCATATCTATTACAATAAAGTAAATATTACTAAAAGTGTAATATATGCAACATTATTTTAAGCTCAAATTAATGTTGCATATATTACACTTTTCGTAATATATACAATATTAGGAGCTACAAATGAGCTGCTGTCCAACAATTATAAATAAAACAACACCGATAACACCTATTTTTATTGACATCGAGAGTAAAATTAAAGTTAAATTGATTGAAATCATGTGTCTAAATGAGCCAGAGTTGAAGCGATATGTTAAGCATCATTCATTAAAGTATATCATTGGCCACGAGGTCGATTGGAGACCGGCTCTTGATGATTCGTTTATTGAAGCGATAACACAACAATATAAGCGTAAAGACAGCAGAGCTAAGGTCATTAGAGAGGCCGTAATTAAAGATGATCATGGGCTTTTAGCGATAACAATAGCTGACATATGTAGTAGCTCAGTACAAACAGCACGAGCTGTCAAGAGAAGTTGTTATTATGTTGCAATACAAAGGGGCGAATTTTACGAAAATGATTATGAGATGAGTTGTGACTTTCCTGAAAATTCCGATATTAATGTAATTAGCAATGAGTGTGTAGCTAGAAGCTCGCGAGAGCTTTATATACAAGGATTTATCGGTGGCGTGAGGTGCAAAAAAAGCGGAAAAATCCAGCAAGTTTGGAAACTTAACTAAATGTTAAAACGGCAGATGATGATGTTTTTTAAAGTAAATAGCCACCCAAACACTTGCACAAGCGATAATAACAGATGCAACGGCAACAATATTCATTCCGAGTTCGTTGGCAAACATGTTCAGTTCCTTACTAAAAAATATCCTGTAGCAATGTTTCTTAAGCCTTCAGCTAAAAATCTAACCTGTTCTTTTTCTGTAAACACTAATCAAACCTTTACCAAAGGATTTCGACATGTATTCTAGCAAAACAAAAGCCAAATTACAAGATAAGATTCCAAATCAAACAAGAAAAGAGCTTGGCAAGCTCAGTAGGTTGGAGCTAAAACTAATGTCGATTATATTTAATCGAGTTATAGTAGATGACTTGCAAAAGGTCGTAAGGATAGAACTCATCGAGCTTAGAGAGCTTCTGGGGCTTAAAAAGACTAACAATTATAGCCAGATCATTAAAAATACAATAGAAACTCTCAAATTCAAAAATTTTATAATCAGGGGTGAGGAGATTCAAACCCTCGAAAATGTTAAACTAACAAACAAAAACCAAAACAATGAGCGAACTGCGTATAGATTATCATACAAATTTACGCTCAATCCAAAAATTTTTGTTTGTGACCAGGTAAAAAAAGACAACAAAATTGTTGACTCTAACTTTACATTGCTACCTAGTGATAAGGCCATAAGGCACTTCAAGACCAAATATGGATTAATTTTATACTATCTATATCTAGCGTATCGCAACATAGCTCCAAATCTCACACTAACCGATCTTAACTACCAACTTGGCACAGATTGTGCGACTATGGGAGCTTTAAAATCTAAACTAGAGGCTGCAGAGCAAGAGCTAATCGCATATTGTGGGCAGAAACTTAACTTCAAAACTTATAGAAAAAATGGAGAAATATGGATTACTGTGGGATTTGAAGCGTGTGCAAAAGAAAACGCAAAAAACCTAAAAGAGCTAAGAAAAATAAAAAAAGAGACTCGTGAAATAGCGCAAAAGTCAAAATTTGAGCTTATAAAGATGCAAGTACTGGCACTGCCAAAGCCTATTTTAGAGGTAGCCAACAACTTTTACCACCTAACTAACGATAGTGTCATTAATATAACTAAGGACTATAAGACACTGTCAGACAAAGAAACAAAACAGCTCATATCGCTTATCTGGAGACGAAGTAAAGCCAAAAGGACTGCTGCATGAGACGCGAAATTTATCGACCAGAATTTGCACCAACATCAGCCCTGCCAATTATTTTTGGATTTTCTGAAAACTACTTTTTAGGGAAAAAAGATGATGGAATTTTGAGAGAAAAAGTTCACTATTTTTATCCAACTGAAAAAAACCCAAACTCGAAAAGTAATAAGCGAGCAATGACTTGGGACCTCGAAGCGTTAAGAAACTGGATTCGAGGCGAAGAGGTGGATGCGGAATTGGAAGAACTACTTAACAGAAAAGTAGGCTAAAATACACATGTCTATCGTACATTTTGCAAATATCGGAAAGGATAGAAGCAAAATGACAATCAGTAATCCCATCATATTTGAGAGGTGGGGAGTGTGGTATTTACAGTACCGCGTGGTCTTTGAAAACGGAACTTACAAAAAAAAGCAACAGACTACCAAGGTTAAAGTTGCCGAGAAGACACTTAGTTATATGACATCAAAGTGGCTTCCAGCAATGTGGGCGAGGCTTCAAGACGGACTTGTAACCAAAAGTTTTTTAGACAAAACATTAGGTTATTTTTACCAAGAATACCTTAGTTTAAAACAGGACCAAAAAAGCCTTTGGAAAACACAGATACAAGCAAAGGCGGCAGTTGAATATTTTGGTGAAAAAATTGATGTGTCAAAAATCACTAGGCTTGACATCAAAAGGTATATCAACACGCTTGCTCAGACTACCGGCAACCAAAAAGATACTATTCAAGCATATCTTGGGAAGATAAGCGCCATACTTGAACTAGCTGTTGATGCTGAACTCATCGAGAGAAATCCTTGCTTTGGTGTCAAGGTAGAGGTTAAATCAACTAAAAACAAGGATGCAAAAAAGCCTTTTGAGCCTGACGAAGTTGATTTGTTACTTTCAAATTCATCTGGAGAGCTAAGAAATTATCTGGGTATTGCTTTTAATACCGGAATGTCTCCGGAGGAAATAATTGCTTTGATGCCTCAAGATATTGACTTTGAGAAAAAGCTTATTACAATCTGTAGAGTCATAACAGATGGCAAACTCTCCCAAGACACTAAAACCGTATACAGAACAAGGACAATCCCTTTGTTTGATGCAGCATTGCCATATATCCAAGAGCAAATGAATTATGCAAAGTCCAAAAGAAGCCTTTTTTTGTTTTGCAAGGAGAATGGCACAAGACATGGCGATATTAGAGAGCTGAGAGGTCATAAAATAAACGCTGCAAAAAAGAACAATACCAAATGGTACAAGTTGATAGAGCAGTGCGGTATTGAAGACAGACCTCTAAAAAACTGCCGTCACACTTTTGCAGTGCAAGCGATTAAAAGTGGGCAATTTACTTTACAACAAATTGCTGATATTCTTGGACATGTAAATCTGAGGATGTTGATTAGTCATTATGCAGATTACATCGATGGAAATGCAAGAAATGTTGATCCGTCTCTAAATGTGTATAAAAACAATATGGCTGAAGAATTGGCTGAAGGTCGTATTTTTCATAAAGGCAAAATAGGCTAGAAGCCCGATAAACATGGTGGTCCCAACAGGACTCGAACCTGTGACCCCTACCTTGTCGAGGTAGTGCTCTACCAACTGAGCTATGAGACCATTTTGGAGCCGTGATTATAGCAAAGCAACTTTAAATAGGGTTATTTAACGCAAACTTTATTATTTAGTATTGCAATCTTGCCTTCAAGTTCATACTCGTAAAGTTTCTCACCATATATTGCAAAAGCTTCACCAAAGGATGGGGTTTTTGAGCAGAATTCTAGTAGTTCATCTTTTTTTATACTATTAAGCGGTAGTGTATCAAGTCCCAACTCATTAACAAAAGCATCAAGGTCGTATATAATTTTTGCTTTACCGTCTTTTGCTAATTTCATACTTCCCCTACTCTCACCGATTCTGTGCGGTAGAATATAGATTTGGCGGCCAAGTTTTAGCGCTATTTCTGCCGAGCGCATAGAACCGCTATCATCTTCGGCTTCGGATATTATTAAGACTTCACCCATGGCAACAATAAGCCTGTTTCTTAGTACAAATGAATAATTTGTAGGTTTTTCTTCGCTCTCATATTCGCTTATTGCTAATGAGTTTTTATATATTTTTTCTATCAAGGTTTTGTTTACTGCTGGATATATAATATCCAGTGAGTTTCCGAATACTGCTATCGTAGAATCACCTGCCCCTTCATGTGCCGCCGCATCTATTCCCATGGCCGCTCCGCTTACGACGACACAACCAAGCGACGATAATGTTGAAGCTAATTTTTTCGTAGTTATTCTGGCATATTGAGAAGCACGTCTTGCGCCGACTATTGCGATTTTACGCTTTTGTAAAAGTTCGGTTTTCCCGATATAGTAAAGCTTTTTTGGAGGATTTTTAAGATCTGAAAAAAGTTCCGAGTAAATACCCGGAAGCTCTGAGGCTCTGGGGGTGCCCTTATCTATCAAGGACGATTTCCACCTCTAGCATTTCTATATTTTGGTTGTTTTCTGATTTTATTTTAATATCTTTGACTTTTGTATATTTTTTGATAACTTCCAAGATTTCTCTTTTCATCTCTTCCATTTGAGGTAGAGCAGTCGATCCTCTTTCTGTTGCAAGCATTACGGTTAGCCTATCTTTGGCGACTTGCGCACTTGTATGCTTTCTACCAAAAATAATATCCATAAAACTCATTTGAACAACCCCTTGATTTTGCCAAGAAAACCGCCTTTTTCGCTTAAATCGACGTATTCTACAACTTCACCCAAGATTCTTCTGCTAATTCTTCTGTATGCCTCTCCTGATTTTGAGCTATCATCATGTACGACAGGTTCACCCATATTTGTACTTGATATTACTTTCTCATCGTCAGGTACGACTCCTATTAAAGGCAGAGCTAATATGTTCAAAACATCTTCAATTGACAGCATTTCACCTTTTGCCACCATTGAAGGCTTTACTCTGTTTATTATTACAAATTTTTCGATTTGACTACCGTTGATAGCTTTTTCACTTTTTGCATCCATAATGCCGATAACCCTATCGGCGTCTCTTACGGAGGATACGTCAGGAGTTGATACGACTAAAGCTTTGTCGGCTAAAAAGATTGCATGCTCAAACCCACTTTCGATTCCTGCCGGAGAGTCGATTAGTACATAATCAAACTGCTCTTTTAATAGTTCAATTACTTTTCGTACCTTCTCTTTTTCTAGGATATTTTTGTCTTTTGTCTGGCTGGCTGGCAAAAAGTATAATCCACTTGTTTTTTTATCGGCAATCAATGCTTGAGAGAGATTGCAGTCGCCTTCCATAACGCTTACTACGTCGTATACTATACGGTTTTCAAGTCCCAAAATCATATCAAGGTTTCTAAGACCTATATCAAAGTCTACCGCTACGACTTTTTTACCTAGCTTCGCTAAGCCTGTAGCAACATTTGCCGTAGTTGTAGATTTTCCAACGCCACCTTTACCGCTTGTGACGGTGATTACAATACCCATTCATTGTCCCCTTAGTTTTTTGTTTGGTCGACTATTTTGTTTGCGTTAATCCAAGGCATCATAGCTCTTAGTTTTCGTCCCGTTACCTCAAGTGGATGATTGTATAGGTACGCTCTTTCAGCAGTCATTCTAGGATAGCCGGTCATGCCCTCAAGGATAAAGTCTTTTGCAAATTTACCGTTTTGGATCTCTTTTAGGATTTCTTTCATAGCGGCTTTTGATGATTCATTTACAACTCTAGGCCCGCTTACCATATCGCCGTATTCTGCAGTATTTGATATTGAGTATCTCATATCAGCTACGCCGCCTTGGAACATAAGGTCAACTATTAGTTTTAGCTCGTGTAGGCACTCAAAATATGCCATTTCTGGTGGGTATCCAGCTTCGGTAAGGGTCTCAAAACCGGCTTGAACAAGTGCGCTTACGCCGCCGCAAAGTACCGCTTGTTCACCAAATAGGTCTGTTTCGGTTTCGTCTTTGAAAGTTGTTTCGATAATACCGGTTCTTCCCCCACCTATCGCAGAAGCGTAAGATAGCGCTAGTTCTTTAGTTGCGCCGCTTGGGTCTTGGTGGATAGCGATAAGGTCTGGGATACCGCCGCCTTTTATAAATTCGCTTCTAACCGTGTGCCCAGGAGCTTTTGGGGCTATCATTGTTACGTTGATGTCTTTTGCAGGTACGATTCTGCCATAAAGGATATTGAATCCGTGACCGAATGCTATAGTCGAACCGCTTTTTAGGTTTGGAGCAATTTCGTTTTTGTAAACCTCCGCTTGCGTTTCGTCTGGTAGAAGTATCATAATAACATCTGATTTTGCAGTAGCTTCGCCGACAGTAAGTACTTCAAAGCCTTTTGCTTCGGCTTTTGCCCAGCTTGCGCCGCCTTTCTTGAGACCGATACATACGCTAACACCGCTATCTCTTAGGTTTTCTGCATGAGCGTGACCTTGCGAGCCAAAACCTATCATTGCTACTTTTTTACCTTTAATTATATCGATATTGCAATCTTTATCATAATATACGTTTAGAGCCATAATAATCCTTTTGAGTTTTTGTTTAAAATGGATTTTACAAAAAGAGTGTTTAAGGGGCGCAAACAACTTGGTATTATTTATCTGTTGTGCAAGACTTGTTGCGGTATTCAATCCTTTTACAAGGTTTGCAGATTATCATGTTTACATAGTTATCTTTGGCTTTATCAGAGAAACTATAGAGAGAAGCCTTGGTATTCTTGAACGAAATGGAAAATGACATCGACTTAATTTGACCACTTTCTGCCGAATCTCAAATTTCAAAAATAGTCTTTTATATTTTTCTAAGTGGTCATTTTAGCGTGACGTTTGACAATTTGCGATATGATTTGCAAAACATTTTGGGGTGTTATAGATGAGATATATAGATATAAACACGGGACTTTTAGCAACAGAACCTGAACTGCAAAAAGAGTTATGGTACATACTTGACGAGGTTTTGGCTTTGATTGAGAAATTTTCGCCAAACGTAAAAGATGAATTTATCAGACTTAGAGAAATTTTTATCGTCTCCAGAGCTAAAGATGATGTTAGTTTTGAAAATATTTTAGATTCGGATGACGATATTAACAGCCTAACAAAGGCTTTCTCTATATATTTTATGCTTTTAAATATTGCCGAGGAGAGGCATGAGACTAGAAAAAAATCAGTTAGTCTTGCAGATACGGTAGCGGATCTAAAAAAAGCAAAATTTTCACAAGAAGATATTAAAACAACCCTAAAAAATATTCGCTTCTTGCCAGTTTTTACTGCTCACCCTACAGAGTCTAAGAGACGAACATTGCTTGAGGCTCATCACGATATTAGCGATGATCTTGATAGAATTTTTCGTTACGACGATGAACATTCAAAAGAACACTTTAGATACAAGCTAACCCTTTTATGGCAGACAAATTTGATTAGAGATGAGAAAATAGAAGTGCTTTTCGAGCTTGATAACCTTTTGTATATTATCGAAGAATCAATTTTGCCGGCTCTTTGTGAAGTGAACGAAGAAATAGAAAAATATACCGGAAGGCTTGATAAGTCAATCGTTAAGCTATGTAGCTGGATAGGCGGGGATAGGGATGGAAACCACTTCGTAACGAACAACGTAATGACAAAAGTCATGCGTACGCAAATGGAGCTTATTATAAACTTGTATATAAAAGACTTGGGCAATCTTATTAGGGATTTATCGATTAGTTCAAAACAGGTTCAGATAAGCGACAAATTGACTAAAAATCTAGAAGAAGAGAGTGTAAATTGTGGATGTGACCTGAGATTATTTAAATCTGAGCCTTTTAGAACAAAACTCAATATTATGCGAAAAAAACTAGAGAATAAATTAATAAGCATAAACTCTTTTGAAAAGCCTGATTTTGCATATGACGAACCTGAAGAATTACTTGCCGATATAGATATTTTACTTGATGGTCTTGATGAAATAAGCGCAACGGAACTTAAGAAATTCAGGCACAAGGTCGTAATAGCAGGGTTTCATCTCTTGAAGCTTGATTTTAGGGATCATGCCGATGTTATCAATAAGGCGGCGGCAGAGATATTTTCATATCTAGGTCTTTGTGATGTAAACTACCTTAGTCTGTCTAGACAAGATAAATTAAATACGGTTAACTGGGCGTTATCTCAGCCAAAAATAGAGCTTGCATCGCTATCTGGAAAAGTTAGCGAAAGTACAATGAAGGTTGCTGAGGCTTTCATAAAAATTGAATGGGGAAAAACAGAAGTATCCGAGAGAATTTTGGATAGTTTTATACTCTCAATGACGAGGGATTCTACGGATCTTTTGGTTGCTTTGTGGTTTGCAAAACAATCTCATCTATGGAGCCCCGGAAAACATACTAGAATTTCTCTAACACCGCTTTTTGAGACTATAGACGACCTTAAAAATGCGCCAGAAATTATGGAGGAACTGTGGCAAAACGAGCACTATCATAGATATATTACGGATAGAAATTGTCAACAAGAGATAATGTTAGGTTATTCGGATTCCAGTAAGGATGGAGGTATTTTTACGAGTAATTTTAGTTTAAATCGAGCAATTATCAATCTTACGGATTTGTCAGCAAAAATAGGCGTAAAATTTAATCTTTTTCACGGCAGAGGCGGAAGCGTATCTAGGGGTGGCGGACCTACTCATAAGGCTATTTTGGCAAGTCCTGCAAAAAGTATAGACGGATTTTTGAAAATAACCGAACAGGGCGAGGTAATATCTAGTAAGTATCTGGACGAAAAGATAGGCAAAAATAATTTTACCGAATCAATTGCGGCTCTACTAGAAAAATCAATATACGATAAGTTTGAAATTAGAAAAGATTGCGGCAAAAAAGACGAATTTGTAGAAATTATGCAGCTAATTTCGGATACGTCTATGCAAGCATATCGCAAATTAGTGTATGAAACGGACGGGTTTTTGGATTATTTTAAACTTGCTACTCCGTATGATTTTATCGATAGGCTAAATATAGGCTCAAGACCGTCGAAAAGAAAAGGACTTGACGGTATTGAGGATATGAGGGCTATTCCTTGGGTGTTCTCTTGGACGCAAAATAGAAGCATCCTTACAGCTTGGTACGGTATAGGTACGGGACTTGAAGCCGCTATTAAAAAATACGGTATAAGACCTCTTCGTAAGAGTTTTAAAGAGTGTCCATTTTTTTATAGTACGCTTGACAATATCTCTATGAGTTTTATGAAAATAGACTTATCTATTGCAAAGCTATATAATAATTTCGTACCGGACGAAGCTGTGCGAAATAGTATATGGACTTCTATTACGGAAGAGTACGGCAGAACCAAAAAATGTCTACTTCAGATAAGAGAGGAAAAAGAGTTATTAGAGCACGATGACTATCTAAGGAGAGTACTGCTTTTACGAAAGCCGTATATGAATGCGCTTAGTATCTTTCAAATAGAACTACTAAAGAGATATAGAAGCGAAACAGATTCTGAAAAAAAACAACTATTATCCGAACAGATAGCTTCAACAATTGTCGGCGTCTCTTTGGGACTTAGAAATACCGGATGAAAATACAAAGGGAGAATAGATGAGACAACTGCTTGCAAAATTAGCATTCGGTACAAACAAAAATAACTTGGACAAAAATGAGTTAAAATTTGTAAAAGAACTTGCCGATAAAAATATTTTAACATACAAAGACGAGTTAAAATTTCCAAAAGATATTGTCGTAGGAGTAGTAGACAGAACAAGAAGTGGACTTTGTTTCCTTGAGAGTTTGACCTCTAAAACCGATAAAGACATACCTATAAACAAGCGTGACAGCACATTTTTGGAAGACGACGATTTGATTATTGCAAAAATAGAGCATATCAAAGGCAGGGTTCTAGCTAAAACAATAATGGTTGTTCAAAAATCAACTCCATATACAGTCGTACTAATAACAAAAAAAGGTAAAAATGTAAAAGTAACGGAGCTGAAGAGTGGTAAAGAGTTGGAATTGCCGGTTAAGCCAAAGGCGTTATTGGCTCTTCCAGATAATGTCGTATTAAAACTTGACAATATGACAAAAAATCCAGTGGAGGTTCTAGGTCTTATAACTGACCCGTTTGTCGATGAAAAAATCTCTCTCGGAATATACGGGAGACATGACGAATTTGAGAAAAAATGCTTGGATGAAGCCGAAGCTTTCGGCAAGGTTGTGGACAAAAGTATGTATCCAAACCGTATTGATTTGACAGCTTTGCCTTTTTGTACGATAGACCCGATAGATGCAAAAGATTTTGATGATGCTATATATTTTGATTGCGACACAAATGAACTTTACGTAGCTATAGCCGATGTGAGCGAATATGTAACAGCTTTTAGCTCGCTTGACGAAGAGGCTAAGTTTAGAGGTTTTTCCGTATATCTACCGCATAAATCCATCCCGATGCTACCTAGGAATCTATCTGAAAATATATGTTCTCTCAATGAGCGTGTGGACAGATTGACTTTTACGTTTAAAATGAAAATAAACCCTGAGACATTGGAAGTTGAAGGATATGATTTGTTTGAAAGCGTCATAAACTCAAAACGACGCTATCACTATGACGAGATTGACGAATTTTTGGACGGCAGATTAGCCAGGGACGAAACGGATGAGACTACATTGAAATGGCTGTTGCCGTTAAATGAATTAACCGTCAAGCTGAAAGAAAAAAGGCTAAAAAAAGGATTTAACTTCACTGGTGACGAGATACGAATGACGCTTGATAACGAGCAAAATATTATCTCGACAAAGATTGAAACGCAGACTAGATCACACTCACTGATAGAAGACTGCATGCTGTTGGCAAATATATGTTCGGCGCAATATTTTGATTACGGGATTTTTAGATGTCACGATAAACCGTCGAAACAAAAAATAAAATACATGATAGACGATTTGGCTAGTATCGGTTTTCATATCAAACCAACATCAAATATACACGCCATGATAGAAGAAATACAATCGCAAACGCTAGGTACAGGGCTAGAAAAATATGTTGATAAGCTGATAATACAGAGTCAACAAAAAGCCGTATATCAGAGCGTAAATATAGGGCATTTCGGACTCGGGTTTGATAGATATAGCCATTTTACCTCACCTATTAGACGCTATTCTGACCTTATTTTGCATCGATTACTCAAATCAATTATCAAGAAAGATGAAAAACAACAAAATTTTGTCCTCAGAGACATAGATGCCGTCACGATGGAGGTTTCTACATTAGAGAGAGAGGCGGCAAGGGTCGAATGGGATTTTAAAGATAGAAAATTTGCTAGATGGGCTGAAAAAAATATAGGAAATAAATTTAGAGCAATCGTAGAAAACATAGATGAAACAGGCGATAAAGACACGATAGTGAGGATAGAAGATGAGATTAAAGGCGCTAGAGTATTTGTACCACCGGCACACACGGCATTGTTTGAAGAAGTAGAAATTAAGATAACGGAAGTAAGCATTCAAGACGCCAAAGTGTACGGCAGAATTATTTAGACTACGTAGTAGTTTTGGTTAATATAGAAAAAACCAGCCCACTAGAAACGTTATGGAAACTAGCGCCGATAAATAGATTAAGCCGATCAAGGTTGTAGGATTTATTTTGGCTACAACGTTTGAACGCATCATAAAGATACCGACGGCAATAAATACAAATATGTCAAATATACCGTGCGTTATCCAGTGGTGCCCAAAAAGCAAAGCCATAAACCGATTTAGCGGATCATACACATCTTTTATACAAGCCAAAATAGTATTAAAAAACATACTTACGACTAGCGAAATACCAAATCCTACAGAAATATTATCAAGTCTATTAGTGTTTGTATTCATTTTACCTCTTTTGAAATCGATTGTAGAAGCGAAAGTTTGACGCCGCTGTTTATTATGGCTCCTGCGCTTTCTAACAACAGCGAAAATACTATAATAAGCCCCGCAACGGTAAGCATCATTTTTTTGGCGACTTTGTTTTTATAAATATTATTGCCTATGGCTACGACAGGTAAATATAGCGAAAGAAGCAAAACGGCAAAAAATAGATGCTCTTTAACTTCCATAAATAAATTATGAGCAAATGACCAAGGGCCTTTGAGAATTATAGCTTTTTCGGCTCCATAAAAAGTAACATACCAATATCCTCCGACAATCCAAGTTGCAACCATAAAAAATGCCACACAAAAAGACGCTATGCGGATTCTTTTTATATTATGTTCATTGGCATTTAGTGCATCTACAAAAACCCATAACGCCGAAAAAATTCCAAAAACCCCAAAGGCGGGATGTAAAAAAAGTAGCAGTTCTTTATTCATAAGATTCCTCTAAAATATTTTCGTTTCCATGAAACAATCTAAAGTTTTGAAAGAGGTCTATTATAGCCTACATTCTAGCAAATGATCCGGCTATAATATTTGGTACAAAGAATTTATGATTTAAACTATAAATTCATTACCAACTGTGGTTAAAAAAGAGGTCGTTGAAAGACTTTAAATTATTAAAGCATACTTACATAAATTATATAAGTAGATAACAATTATCAGAGACAATAGCGATGGATTTGTGGCTGGATTTGTGTTTTATCTTGGAGAGCGCATATTACCATTTGGCGGTAAAAAGTGGGCTCTACCATTTGGCATGTTGGGATGATTTATTAAGTTTGCGTTTGAGATACTTTTAATTTTATTTCAAATTTAGCGCCGAGTACTCCGTTTGAACAGTTTATTGTGCCGCCTATGTGTCTTTCGACTAGCTGTTTTGACATATACAGTCCGATACCCGTACCCTTACCCTGCTCTTTTGTCGTAAAATAAGGTTCAAATATTCTATCCATTATTTCAGAGGCTATCCCACTGCCGGTATCTTCCATCGTTATTGTGATAAAACCATCATTATCGTAGGTTTTGATATTAATCTCTCTTTTGTCTTTAGCATTATCTACGATTGCATCTTTAGCATTTGAGAGCAGATTTATCACTACTTGTTTGAATTCGTTCTCAAAACCGTTTATCGTATGCTTTTGCGCAAAATCCAGATTTGCGGTAATTTGATTTTCCTTTAGAGATGGAGTCGCTATATTTAGTGCAGACATTATTGCATCTTCAATACAAAACTCTTTTCTTGATTGATTAGGCATAAAAAAATTTCTAAAATCATCCAGAGTCTTACTCATCGTATTTATATAGCCCATCGTGCTTGAAACCAGCTCTTTTATGTATTTTTCGTCAACCTCCCCTGCCCTAAAAGCATACGGTATATCTTGGACGGTTATACCGATAGCGTTTAGCGGTTGTCTCCAGTGGTGTGCGACCATTCCCATAACCTCGCCCATAAGCACCATTTTTGATCTAGAATACATTGCTTGTTCGGCTTTTAATCTCATACTAGTTTCTTCTTCTACTCTTGATTCTAGTGATTTGTTAAGCTCCAAAACGGCTTGTTCGGCTTGCTTTTTTTCCGTCAAATCATCATAAATTACGGCTATATCTCCGTTTGATAGTTTGTAAATATAGTTTTCTCTCCATCCAGCAAGTCTATCGTCCTTATAAAACGAGAGCGGAAAATGTTCAGGGTTACCGCTTTTGAAGACTCTTTGAAAGACATCCAAAAATCCAAGCTCCTTCATTGCAGGAAAAATAGTCGTCACTCTCTTTCCTATGAGGTCTATTTTTGCTAATCTCTCTATTCTCTCCACCGCGCTATTTATCTCTTTGAAAACAAAGTCCTCTCCGTCATTTACGGCTTCATACACAACAGCTCCGCTACTCATATTTTCAAATACGTTACGAAACTGCTCTTCTTGTTGGGCTAGCTGATTGTTTTGCTTATTTAGAAGATTAAAGCTACTAAGTATGGCCTCATGAAGCTTATTGATTTCTTTGATCCAGAAATACTCTCTTTGCCCTCCTCCGCTTTCGGCGATATGTAGCGTCTTGTAAAGCGGAGTTACGCCAAGAATAAAAAAAAGATAGGCTAAAATCAGCAAAACGACAAGTTGTATAGCGGCAGTTGTTGCGGTTAGTCTTATTGCGGTCTCTTTCATTTCCCCGGTGATTCGCCACTCATTTAATTTGACCAAAATCTTACCGTGTATCATTTTTGGACCAGCAAAATAGTTCAAATCATATATGAAGTTAAATTTTCCATCATTAAGATCTTCGTAAACGGAGCCTTTGGGGTGGATATACTCCTTTGGAATCAAGCTATTTTTTAGCGCCCTGTCCGAGGAGTAATTGATATTTTGACCGTCCATTGAGACTGATAGGGATGATATGATCGGTCTTGTGGCAACCATTTTATCCAGAATATTTTGTATAGAATAATACTGCTCTCGTTTTATCTCATTTAGCTCATAATCTTCTAAATCCGATACGAAACTAGATGTTCTATCGGCGATATTTTTCAAGAATAGATGGCGATACTCCGTGTATGCGTAGTAATGAGAAGCGATAAAAACTGCAAAAAGTATGGCAAAAAATAAAACTAGAGCGTATTGCAATCTCATCTAATAAGCCTATCCGTAGGTACATTTTGTTTTTGTAGATATTCGATGACCTCGTTTGGCGGATTTGTATTTAACCACTCTATGCCGTTTAGACTGGCTCTAAACTCTTCATAGCTTTGATTTTCCAAATACCCTTTTATACTTTCATAAAACTCTTTTGGGTCTTTTTTGAGCTCTATTACTGCATCGTCAAAAGCCGATTTTAGCTTTAGTACATCTTGTTTTGCGCCGATTCCTATGTCTTCGTTTATAAATATGGCGTCAATTACCCTTATACTATCAAGCTCTCTTGTGGAAGCGATTCGCTTGTACCCTTTTTTTTCCAGAGTGCTTGCGTACGGCTCGTATGATATGACGAGCATTTTCTTATTGTCGATTTTCAAATCGGCTATTGTATTTTGGTCTGCATAGTGAAATTTGAAGTTATTTTTGTCTACGTTATATTTGGTCACAAAAGCATTAAAAAGGTCTTTGTTAACACTTGCCAATTCATAATAAGCGTCTATATTTTTTTGCTTTTTTATCTCGTCTATTGAAAGATTTGAGAGTATGACATCCGCACCATTGCTTCTATCGATTAGAAAAAACGGTTTTAACTTCTCTTTGTTTTTAAAACCGAAATATTCATATTGTGTCGCCGTGAAACCGCTTGAAAGCCCTTTGTCGTAAAGCTTGGCATTATCATCAAGTCCTACCGTCCAGATAAATTTAAACCTTGTCTCTTTTAGCCAACCTTTTTGTTGAGCATACATAATAGGCGTAAAACCTACCCACGGATTGGTCGTGATACGTATTTCTTTGATGTCGGGCTTTTGCTCGCATGAAGAAAGTAGTAGCGCCACGACAAGAGCAACCGAAGTTAGAAGTAAAAACCGTCGCATAATCTATCCTTTGCAAGGGCTTAGGGTCTTTTTTAAATAATAGGATTAAACAGCTTAAGTTTTGTAGAATTTTGTAGAAAATCCGCCCAAACCGGGATTATTTGGGCGGGTTAACTTTAGGAGGATGTTATGATTTGGAGGTCAAACGCGCAAAATATAGCTCAATAAAACGCTCCCTCGTATAAATCACGTTGTTAGAACATTATGATTGCGGATAAAAACAAGTTATCTTGTTTGCTTGCGTTTGTGCCGGCACCGTCATAATTATCTTTTGCGCCGTTGAATTTATCAAACATCGTATACGCCAAAGAAATTCTTACTTTTTGTGTCGGTAGGTAGTGAAGCTCTATCATTTTACCTGAAGCATCAGGTGTAAGAGTTGAGTTTGTACCATACAGTTTTGCATCCGCTGAACCGCTTGTAGAGAAAATACCAGCTGTTACGCCATATTTTTGGTCATAGTAGTAACTAATTTTTGCCTTACTTGTGGTTAAAGTGTCGTTTGGATTTGCTGAAGAGCCGTCAAGATATGTCTGTTTTTCCCATATTTTATCAGCCATTATCGTGACAATATGACTTCCGTTTGTATAGTTGTACTGCGCGTCGATTGCTCTATCTGCAAATTTATTGTATTGATTGTTTGCAGTAATATCTGAGACTACTTCAGTATTAAACGTATATCCGCCTAACATAAAGAAGTGGTCGCCTACTGTTTTTTGTAAAGCGGCTCTAGTATAAACGCTAGTTCCATGTACGTCTGCAGTTTGGCCGTACCAATCATTGTAAGATAATGGGCTAAGTAGTCCACCGCCTCTGTTTGATTGATAACCTGTAGCTTCTAAATACAATAAATCATCAATCATAGTGTATACACCAAGACCTCTTACTATCCCGCCAAGAGCGCCTTCAACCTGTGTGCTATTTGCTGGAGATTGTGATGCGGCTGATGTAGTCCAATATGGATAACCCCATGCAGGCGTTGAGTTATATATATCTTGCACAGTAGGATTGTTGTTTAGCGTAGCGCCTATTACTATGTCGTGATCTTGAATTTTGAAATCTTTTACATATCTAATATCGGTATTATCAGTGCCGAAATGATGAGCTACGTCATTTGTTTTTTCGGTACCACCGTTTTTTACGCCGCCCACTATTCCAGTTCCATCATAAGTAACTTGTACGAAAGCACCTAGGTTTTCATAAATCTTACCGCCGTAAAATAGTGATATTTGATCGGGCGTGATAATATTGGTTTTACTAGGGTCGTTAACTTGAGCTGACGCTTTTGTATCAGTTAATATTACCATTGCGGCTAGGTTATCTAGTGGACTCTTATAAGAAGACCCTCCCGTCATCGTGTAGCCGTGGAGCTTAAATTGTCTACCTGTTTCCGTCAATTCAGGAAATACGGTGTGGCATTGAGTACACTCAAGACCGGTTTGTCTAGCGAAGCTAGGAATCGCGTATGCCGAACTTATGCCAAATGTCATAAAAAACATCACGGCGTAAGCTATTTTTTGTAGTAGCTTATTCATAAACTATCCTTTTTTTGAATTTTCACGAATTCATTATATAACTCTTTTTTCAATTTTTGTTCAACTTTTTTATTTTTTGAATTTTATTTACTTTAATTTACTTTTTTTAAAATATAAATTTTAAGTGCAATCACGTCAAAATAGGCTAAAAAGGAAAGTTTAACATGAAAAAAATATTCATATTTATTATAAGTTTCTATGTTTATTTTCCGTTTCTTTTTGGAGCGGAGACCATCGTTTTTGTCAGGCACGCAGAAAAACCGGAGGGAGGGCTAGGACAAATCACATGTCAAGGGCTAAACCGTGCTTTGAGACTGCCAAATGTGCTAGAAAAAAAGTTTGGAAAACCGTCTGCTATTTTTACTTCAAATCCTGCCGAGCAAAAAGCAGATAGCGGAGTATTGTATTCCTATGTGCGTCCGCTAGCTACGATAGAACCTACGGCTGTGCGTTTTGGATTGCCTATATATGACAAATATGGATTCAAAGACGTTAGTGCTATTGTCGGCGCTCTAAGTGATGAAAAGTACAAGAATTCTACAATTTTTGTCGCATGGGAGCATCATTTGCTAGTTGAAATCGTAAAAACTCTACTATCTGCAGACAAGAGTATTATGGTGCCAAAATGGGACGACAGAGATTTTGATAGTATATATGTAGTAGAAATAGACCGAGATAAGCATACATATAAATTGAGAGTTGACAAACAAGGGCTAAACGGCTTACCGACCGAGTGCCCTTGAGATTATTTAAACTGACTTAATTTTGTATTTAATCCCCCTGTCAGTTCATATAGATGTTTTGCGGCTGAGGCTATATCTTCTACGCTTCTAGTATTTGAATAGGTTCGGATTCAAACCTGTTATTTAAAATAGCCGTGAATGCGAACCTATTCTGATAAGTTTTAGTTTATCTTCTTCAAGTAAATATATCACAAGCAAATCGCCGCTAATATGAAATTCCCTAAAATTTTTCCATTCTCCTTCAAGATTATGGTCAAGGGCTTCATCAGGTAGCTTTTCGCCTTGAAGCAATTTGGCGATATAAACTATAAATTTTGCAAAATGCTTCTCGGTCATCTTGCAATTGGAGAAATCTTTTATAAACTGTTTATGTCTTTCAATGCTTAGCATATTTTATGCTTTCAAACTCTTGTTTGATTTGCTCAATAGATGTTGATTCAATATTTTTGCCAAGCTTAACCTCGTTCATAGCATCTATTGTCGTTTCATTTGGAATTTTTAGTTCAAAAGGTATCCCTTTTTCACTTTTTACTTTCGCTAAGAACATATTGATTGCTTGTGATGTAGTTATGCCTAGTTGTTTAAATATAGCCTCAGCTGACACTTTTAGTTCAGCGTCGCATCTAGCTCTTATCGTTGCTTCAAGCGCCATATTAGCTCCTTTAGATTATTTAGCGTATTGTAGCACAATTTGGCTACAATACGCTATCTGTTTTCAAAAATATCAAAGCTTGAAAACCTATGAAGATTACTTAAACTGACTTAATTTTGTATTTAATCCCTCTGTCAGTTCATATAGATGTTCTGCGGCTGAAGCTATCTCTTCTACGCTTCTAGTATTTGAAGCCGTAATGGTATTTATATTATCTACCAAGTCCACTATTTTTTGAGTATCGTTTGCTATTTTTATAGAGTTTTCAGCTCCTGCAGTTACGGCTTGGACGCTTTCTTGCATTACGTCATTTGTCGTAATAATCGTATTTTCAACATCGGACGACACGTCAACTAGATTTTTGATATTTTTGGCGTTTTGACTCATCTGTTCACTAGAATCCATGATTGATTGCACGATTACGTTTATCGTTGCGTTTATTTCTGTTAGGCTTTTTTGTGTACGCTCGGCTAGTTTTCTAACCTCATCAGCGACAACGGCAAATCCTCGTCCGTGCTCCCCTGCCCTTGCCGCTTCAATCGCCGCATTGAGAGCTAACAAATTCGTCTGGTCTGCAATATCCGAAATCACGGTCAATATCTGTTTGACCTGCTCTGCATCTTGGCTCATCGATTCTAGTTTGTGTGATAACTGAGTCTCGGCTTCGCTAGCAGTCTCTACCTCGTTTTTGAGAGATAGCATTTTGCTTTTCGCATCGTCAAGCCTCTCGCCCGCATGTCTTATATTATCTCTTGCAGTTTCTGAAATTCTTGCTGTATCTTTTATAAACTCTTTGATTGTATTTATCTCGGTTATCGTATTTTGAACGATTGAGATACTTTCTTCAGCATTTTTACCGATTTGATGACTTGTAGAGCTTAGTTCGCTTGATACGGAAGCATTTTCGCCGGATGAGTGCTTAGCATCGTTTATAGTTTCTTGCAAGGTTTTGGCTAGAGAGTTGAAGCTGTCTGCTATCTCTTTTATTTCGTTTGATTTTTCATATTTGATTCTAAAGCTTAAATCTTTTGTTTTTACAAAGTTAATCAAGCTATCTCTAATCAGGTGCACTCCGTACATAATGCTATAGTGTATCGTCTTGCCGAACACAAGCATAATAACGATAGTCAATAACGAAGCGATAATTATTAGAGTTTTTGCGCTACTTTTGTGCTCGTTTGCACTTTGTGCATATTTTGAAGATAACTCCTCATTGTATTTTATATGTTCCGAGAATGCTTTTTTTAGCATAATACCTTCTTGTTCATGCGAGAGTAAGAATTCTTTTGCTTCTTTATCCTTATTTTCTTTGGCTAACCCCATTGTTTTTTCATATACTTCATCGAATTTAGCCAAAGCTGACGAATCTTCTTTTAGTAGACTACCGTCTTTTTCATCGCCTACTAGCTCTTTTTCATATTTTTTTAGTTTTTCGCTCAGATCGTTTCTAGCCTTTTTTGCAGTATTATCAAATTCGTCAATTTTTGCAGTATCATCCTCTAATATACTTTTCCACAATAAGACCCTGATACTAGAAATATCCTGCAAGCAATCATCAAGCAAAATAACACTCGGTAGAGAGTTGACATTGCAGAAATTAGTCTCTTCGTATACTTGGTCAAGTTTAAGCACGCTCGTCATAAACACGAGAGTAATACCTACTGCCGCCACTGCGATAAGGGAGATAAGCTGTTTTGAAATGGTCATATCGATACCTTTAACTGTTTTTTGTTCTAAAAAGGTGGCAATAATATCTAAACAAGGTAAATGACGGGCAAATAAACGTAAATAATGTTTTGGTTTCTAATATCTTGAAGAAAAATTGAAAAAGATTCAGTACAATTGCACACTTTTTACAAAAGCAAACCACCAAAAAGAAAGGACAAAACGTGGACGATTATCCTAGTAGTAGAGTCAGCTTGTTCTTTGGTGGCTTATTTTGTACTACTCAAAAATAAAAACAATCTGACTATAAACATCAAGCCGCCTTCTAAAAATATCTAGAAAGGGTGTAAAATGTTCATATATAATAATTTTTTCCAAAGTATAGCTCCGTCGTTTTTACCAAAACATCTAAAGGCGTCAAAACAAAATATAACAAACGCACAATCAAGCACAAATAGACTAAAAGAGCTTGCTACATGTTCGAAAGATGAGTTGTTCCAAACGCTAAAAAGCTCTGAAAAAGGTCTAAGTGCAAATGAAGCCGAAGCTAGAGTTTCAGAGTTTGGCAAAAATATCATCTCTGAGAACAAAAAAGCAAATCCTTTTTTGGTCGTGTATGAGAATATTAAAAACCCATTAACCCTAATGCTTGTTGTTCTTGCTAGCGTATCTTTATATATGGATGATGTCAGAACTGCAGTCGTAGTAGGTGGAATGACGCTTTTAAGCGTAGCGTTATCATCAATCCAAGAGCTTCGTTCAAGCAAAGCCGCCGAAAAACTGAGCAGTATGGTATCCTCAACCGTTGCTGTTTTGAGACGTGATAGCGAATATATCCCCGCCGAAACAGTAAACGCTTTTGGCGTCAAACTCTCAGAACCGCATTTGCAGACAATTGAAATTCCGATGAAAGAGATAGTACCAGGAGACATAGTTCACCTAAGCGCCGGAGATATTATTCCGGCAGACCTTAGAATACTGAGCGCAAAAGACCTGTTTTTAAACCAAGCTTCACTCACTGGAGAGGCGATGCCGGTAGAAAAATTTGCGATAAATGAGCATTATGTGATAGATTCTATGCTTGAAGCACACAATATCTGCTTTATGGGCTCTAGTATCGAAAGCGGCACGGCGGTAGGAATTGTATGCACAACCGGAAAAGATACATATCTAGGTTCAATTGCAAAGACGATAGAAAGCGCGGCTGAGCCGACTAGTTTTGATATAGGTATCAAAAAGTTTACTTGGCTGATGCTTAGGTTTATGTTTGTGATGGTGCCGTTTGTTATGATAGTAAACGGTTTTTTAAAACACGACTGGATGGGAGCGTTTTTGTTTGGGCTTTCGGTTGCGGTTGGACTGGCACCTGAGATGCTACCGATGATAGTTACGGTCAATCTAGGAAAAGGCGCCTTTGCGTTATCTAGGCAAAAAGTAATAGTCAAAAAACTAAGCGCAATTCAGAATTTTGGAGCTATGGACGTGCTTTGTACGGATAAGACTGGAACTCTTACGCAAGACAAAATCATACTCGAACAACACGTAGATATGAGCGGCGAAGATAGCGACCATGTATTGGAGCTTGCATACCTAAATAGTTTTCACCAAACTGGACTTAAAAATCTTCTGGATTTAGCCGTGCTCGAACACTCTGAAATAGAAGGTCTGGCAAGAGAGGAGTTTCCCGACAAAATAGATGAAATTCCTTTTGATTTCAATAGAAAAAGAATGTCCGTAGTCGTCGGTAAAAACGATAACACTCATCTACTAATCACAAAAGGCGCAGTAGAAGAGATGGTAAATGTCTGCTCGTTTGTCGAAAAAGAAGGCGAGATACTGCCTCTCGATAAAAGTTTGCACTCCGAGATATATGATATAGTCCATAATTACAACGAAGACGGTTTTAGAGTCATTGCCGTAGCCTACAAAACCATTCCAAACTCACAACAATCATACTCCGTGAAAGACGAATCGGAAATGATTCTGGCAGGTTTTATGTCATTTTTGGATCCGCCTAAAGATAGCGCTAGAGAGGCTATTGAGGCGCTAAATGAGTACGGAGTATGCGTCAAGGTACTCACCGGGGACAATGGAATCGTGACAAAAAAAGTTTGCAAAGATGTCGGATTAGAGATTACCGGTATTTATAAAGGCTCGGAAATCGACGCGATGAGTGATGACGAGCTAAAAATAGCGGTTGAAAAAGCAAACGTCTTTGCTAAGCTCTCCCCAGATAACAAGGCTAGAATCGTAAGCGCTCTTAGACAAAACGGTCATACGGTCGGGTTCATGGGTGACGGTATAAATGATGCCCCTGCTCTAAAGCTAGCAGATGTTGGAATATCAGTTGATACGGCGGTCGACATTGCAAAAGAGACTGCGGATATTATTTTGCTTGAACGAAGCTTGCTTGTGCTTGAACAGGGTGTGCTTTTGGGTAGAAAAGTCTTTGCAAATATTATCAAATATATAAAAATGGGCGCTAGTTCAAACTACGGAAATATGTTTAGCGTGGTCGGCGCAAGCGCAATACTTCCTTTTATACCTATGCACCCAATACAAATCGTTACGAATAATTTTCTTTATGATCTATCCCAATCAACCACTCCTACCGACCATGTCGACGAAGAGCTGATTAAAACCCCTAGAAAATGGGATATAAAAGATATAAAAAATTTTATGCTCATCGTAGGACCTACTAGTTCGGTATTTGACTATATTACGTTTGGGGTTATGATATATGTTTTTAATGCATGGACAAATGAAGCGCTGTTTCAAACCGGATGGTTTGTCGAGTCTTTAATCTCTCAAACGCTTATCGTGCATATTATCAGAACCAATAAAATTCCGTTTATTCAAAGTACGGCTAGTTTACCAGTTATCTTGATGACGGCTAGTATTATGTGCCTTGGAGTATGGCTACCTTTTTCACCGTTTGCAAAGACTCTTGGTCTTGTGGCACTTCCTGTAGGATACTGGAGTATTTTGGTTGCCATGATGATCGGGTATGTTTTATTAACCCAAACTGTTAAGATGTATTACATTAAAAAGTTTGCGCAGATTTAAAGCTATATTAGCTTTAAGAGCTATTGTTAGGTGCCAAGTGTCACAATAATTTGACCATCTGCGCTTTTTAGCGTGACGTTTGATATATGTCTTATTTCTGACACAACAAGACTTTTGATTTTTTTGTTTTTGAGATACAATATTGCCAATAATTTAAACAATAGGAGTAACCTCATGATTAGTATCGAGTGCAAAAATCCTACTGTTACAGAACATATAATGTATTTTTTGAGCAGTTTACCAAAGAAGGATGTGACAGTTACTATTTCACCCGACAGCGCTGATGATTTTTACTCTCCAAAGCAAAAAAATGAGCTTTCTAAGAGAGCAAATGAGCTTAAACGTGGCAAAGTAAAACCTATCGCAAAAGAAGAGTGTTTTGCCGGATTACTATAGGCAAGAGTTTCATCCATCTTTTCGCAAGGATTTAAAAAACCTAGATAAGCCACTTCGCCAAAAAATATTTGACTTGCTGGACTATATAGCTCAAAGTCCAAATATCGGCGAGAGACTAACTGGCGACCTTGGCGATATTTTTTCATACCACTTCTCATATAGCGGGACTCAATACAGAATCGCATATACTTTAAAAGAGAGTGAAATTATCATATATTTTATCTCTGTTGGCGTAAGAGAAAATTTTTACACCAAGCTAAAAAGTAGAATATCTTAAATTTTATAATGTCAATATGACAAGCTTGTGCCTTGGTTTGTGATTATCCTGTCTTTTTCGATAAATTCTTTGACGGCTTGAGAAACATACTCTTTTAGCTCTGTTGGTTCAAGCACAAATAGATGCGGTATCCACTGAAATGTATACATTATTTCGTAGTATTCTGTGATTTTTAGACTGATTTCAGCTCCGCCATCAGTATCGTTTGGCATAGTATAAAAAAGGTACAGCTTATTTTATATATATTTCACCATTAAATATATATTTTCATCAATAAATGATGATATACTTACATTATATAAAATAGAAAGGAATGCTAATGTATATAACTTCCACAGAGCTAAAACAAAACACAATTGATCCTGTTGTTTTAAAGCGCGAAGATATTGTAATAACCAAAAGAGAGAAACCCTTTGCAATTATTGTAGATTACATAAAATACAATCAGCTAGTTCAACAAGCAAAACAAAACGAAATCAACAAAAAGTTATCAGCTCTCGAGTCTCTTGGGGAATATAGCCTTGGTGGCAAAAGCTATAAAGAGCTAAAAGCTGGAGCCAATTTAGATGGGTAAGGTATTTTTAGATGCAAATATTATTCTTGATTTGATTGACCAAGATAGAAGTGCACCCCAGTCAAAAGATAAGATAGCCCAGTTTATAAAAAATGGAGATGATTTATATACTAGCTGTGATATTTTTACCACTGTCTATTATGTGGCCTCCAAAAAACTAACAAGTCAAGAAATCATTTTGGAGCTAGAAAAAATTTTGACATTTGTTGAAATTGTACCAATAGATACAGTTATCATCGATAAGGCAATAGCAATCGTAAAAACCAATCAAAAACATGATTTGGAAGATGTACTTCAATATGTTTGTGCCAAAAGTGCAAACTGTAATCTTATTGTTACGAATGATAAGGGGTTTTATAGAGGTGAGATTGATGTGATTGGGGCTTGATAGCTGTCAAGCGCCACAATAATCTGACCATCTGCGCTTTTTAGCATGATGTTTGACATGCATTAAAAAGTTTGTGTAGATTTAAAGCTATTATTAGTTTAAAGGCTTTTCATTGATACACAGCAAATTGTGTTTTTCTAATATGCCATGTATTGTATCAAAGCGTGTAAACTCACGTGTGTTGTCTCTATATAGCAAGAAAAATGTTTGATCATAACCTTCTTGCTTGAGAATTGTTTTGTTTACCTTAACTCTGCTTGCTAGTGAATTTGCAATTTTGGAATACAATCCAACCCTTGCATCGTTTTTTGCAATAGCGGAAAAAATTACCATATTTTCACAGAGTAATCGTTTGCAACCGTCATTTTGAATATACTTAAAAAGAGAAACCGCCTCATGTGAAGAAAGATTACATAAGACATCTTGACTCCATTTGTCCATGTGCTTTTGATAAAATTCGACATGAACTATTTTCCAAGGTTTTGATACTCTTGTATACTCAAGTAAAAACTGCTTATCTTTGATTGAAAATGAATGAAAAATAGCTTCCTCGGGAAGTGTTTTTAAACTCACAATACCTCTTTATATGTTATAAGTTTTTGTATTGTAAGTTTAGTCAAATATTTTCAAGTTTCGTTCAAGAAAAAGTATTTTAAGTACGGTTAATTAATGTTTTTATATATTGCAATAGTGACCTATGACATGAAATACAAAAACGATACGCCGATAAGTATACGATATATGCCAAAAGGTACAAAATTATACTTCGTTATAATCTTGAGAAACGTTTTTATAGCTACGATAGCCGTTAAAAAAGCTACAACAAAACCCGTAAACATCAACTGCCAATGGTCGAATGTAAACTCGTTATAGTGTTTATATACGTCAAACAACGTAGCTATCATAATAGTAGGAACCGAAAGCATAAACGAAAACTCAACCGCAGTTTTTCTGTTAAGTCCGACAAGTAGCCCGCCGATAATGGTTGAGCCTGACCTTGAGGTGCCAGGAATCATAGAAAATGATTGAGCGACACCTATTAAAAAGGCTTGTTTATAGCTTATTTCTCGAAAATTATTTATATGTTTTTCACTGGCTTTATAAAAAAACTCGATTATTATAAAAATTACGCCTCCTATAATCAACATATAAGCTACGGTTGACGGTACGAACAGGGCTTTGATATGCTTATAAAAAAGAAAGCCAAGTATGCCGGTCGGTAAAAATGCTACGAGAAGTTTGAGCCATAAAGTTTTTTCATGTAGAACTTTTTCTAAATAAAGAAAAAAGGTTGCCAGGCAGGCGCCGAATAAAATAACAATTTCAAAGCTTTTTTGGAAATTATCCTGTTCTATTCCTAGTAATTTTGAAGCTAGAATAAGATGTCCGGTTGATGATACCGGTAAAAATTCGGTTACTCCTTGTATTATTCCAAGTATTATAGAATCTGCAATAGTCAAAAATAATCTCCTGTTTTTAATTAAGCGTAGAAGTAGCTTTGGATGCTATAAGCATCCGACTTCTTAGTAATACAAAAATTGCAGTTAGCATCGGAATGATATATGGTAGCGATTGAGCTTGCGTTTTAATCCATTGATCAAATAACGAGTCGGCAACGGCAACGCTTCCGGCTAACCATCCCAGTAGTGCGCCGCCTAGACTAATAATAATCGGATAATCATTTATGAGTGTAGTTACCAATACGCTACCAAACATTAATAGCGGCACACTCAACATAAGCCCCAAAACCAAAATAAAAAAACTTCCCTGAGAGATTGCCGTTAAGGCTACGACATTGTCTACGCTCATGACCAAGTCTGCCACTATGATAATTCTAACGGCAGACCATATATCGGCGCTACCGTCATGAGATTCTTGCGATACGTCTTCGTTGTCACCGCCTAAGACAAGTTCGATAGCAATTGCAAGCAAGGTTAATCCGCCAAGTAGTTTCAATCCAGGAATATATAAAATATAGCTAGAAATCATTGTCAAAACGGTTCGTAAAACAATTGCCAAAATAGTTCCTATCACTATTGCTTTTTTCATTTTTGCAATAGGCAAAGAACGGCAAGCTAAGGCTATAACGATTGCGTTGTCGCCGCTTAGTAATAGATCTACAAAAAAAACTTCAAAAGTCATATTAAAAAAATTCACGGTAGATTCCATATCCATACAAACCTCCTTAGCTTATTATTCCAAGCAGACTACTGCCTACGCTTGCTATTGAAATTAGGAAAAAAATCGCAACAGTAAAAATGGCGCTTTTTCCTTTGAGTTTATAATAGCTAGGTAACTCGGTCGTAGCTATGTGGTATAAAAAAAATAAAATAATCGGTAGGAAAAAAGCATTCAAAACTCCGATTGCAATAGTGAGTTTGATTAAATTAGGATGCAAAACCACTAGTATGCCACTTATTATTAGCATAATTGTAAAAAAACCGTAAAAAAGCGGCGCGTCTAACGGATGTTTTTCTAGGGAGTGTTTAAGTCCAATTGTTTCACCTATAGACCAAGCGGCTGTTAAGCATACAACTATCGTAGCCACGAGTGCACCGCCGGTCAAACCTAGTGCGAAGACTATTTTACCAAAACCGCTACCCAAAGCATCCGTAAAGGCTATGGCTATTTGCGGTATATTTTCTAATTGCGAGACTTGTCTATGATAGCCAAAAGCATCGGCCGCCGCGATTAGGATTGAGGCTGTAACTATCTGGCATATTATGGCTCCGATTAATGTATCAAAGCGAGCAATTTTTAGATGTTGAATTCCTAGTTTCTTATCGACAATAGCCGATTGCTGATACGATACCGTCCACGGCATAATCGAAGTGCCGATGTTTGCCGCTACCAAATATAAATAGTCGTGGTTGGTTAGCGGAATATCGGTAATTTGAGAAAATATGATTTTAGTATCTGGATGGGATTTGACCGCAACAACCAAGAAAGAGAGTTCAAAAATTCCAAGCAAAACAGCCGTCCTCTCTACGGAATGATATGAACCGGTCGTAATCATAACCAAAATAAGCAGTATGAGCATTGTAATTGTAATCCATAGCGGTACGCCAAACAGCTGTCCGACTCCGCCCAGTCCGCTCATTTCGGTGATTAGAGCTCCTATACAGCTAATAATTAAAATTGTCATGGATAAAAATGAGACAAATCGACCGAAATGTTCTCTAACAAGTTCGCTATAACCCTTACCCGTAGATAAAGCTATGCGCACGGCTAATTCTTGAACTACATATAAAATAGGTATTAATAAAAACTGCAAAATTAGTAATCTATGACCCCATTGGGCTCCGCTTTGCGCCGCAGTTATGACACTACCCGCTTCCGTGTCTGCTAGCATCACTACCAGACCAGGACCTATAGAGGCTAAGAGATATTTATACTTACCTAAATTAAAGAAACTTACGAGACTATTTGACTGTTGCATTAGGACCCAGTTTGAAATATCGTAAAAACTCGGTATCCGGAGACAAGACAATAGTTGCTCCCGTATCGGCTAGAGCTTGTCTGTAGGTTTGAAGAGACCTGTATAGCTTGTAAAACTGAGGGTCTTTTTTAAATGCCTCAGATAGAGTTTGGTTAGCTTTGGCGTCAGCTTTACCTTTTTCGATTTTAGCTTTGCTTTGCGCTTCTGAAATGATTATAGTACGTTCTTTTTCCGCATTAGATTGAATTTGTTGTGCCCACTCGAATCCTTGCGCGCGAAGCTCTTTTGCTTCTCGTTGTCGTTCCGATTTCATTCTGTCGTAAATCGCTTGACTAGTCTCCAACGGCAAATCTGCACGATGGAAGCGAACTTCCGTAATCTCGATTCCGAGTGATTTTGTTTTTTCCGCAACCTCTCTTTGTACACGCTCCATAATCAAAGGTCTCTCATCTGATAGCAATGAATGAAGAGTAACTTTCCCTAGTTCTCTTCTGAGTGAAGAGCTTACTAGTTGATTTAGTTGCGTCTCCGCTTGCTCAGTTGTCCTAAGCGACTGAAAAAAGCGAAGCGGGTTGGAAATTTTATATCTAGTGTATGTTTGCACTTCTAAACGTTTTTGGTCACCCAAAATGACTTGTTCGGCGCTAGGCTCAAGCGTCAATATGCGTGTATCATAGTAAGTAACATAATCTATGAGCGGTATTTTAAATCTTAGACCGGCATTGCGAATGACATCTACCGGCGCTCCAAATCGAATTATTAATGCTTGTTGAACCTCTCCGACAGTATATATTGACGATGACAAAATCCATAAAACAGAGAAAATACCTATTCCGATGATAGTATTTCGTTTTTTAGCATTCATTTTGCTACCTCTTTGGACGGTAATTTTTCTTTCGGCGTATTTTTGTCTTTATCGCTTATCGGCATATAAGGAACGATGCTTGAGACTCCTTTACCAGACGTATCTATAATCACTTTCGCCGATTTTTTTAACACCTCGTCTATACTATCAAGATAGAGTCTCCATGCCGTAACGGCTTTTGCATTTTTATAACTTTCATATAGCGACAAAAACCCTTTAGCGTCTCCGTCTGCTAGACTAACCACTTGATTACTATAAGCTTGGGCATCTTGTATAATTTTTGCGGCTTCCCCTCTAGCTCTTGGAATAATATCATTAGCATACGCCTCGGCTTCATTACGCTCTCTTTCTTGGTCGGCTCTAGCTCTTTGCACGTCATTAAAAGCGTCTATTACGGCTGCCGGTGGGTCTACTCGTTGCAGTTGAACCTGGGTAATATAAATGCCTGATTTTTCTTTATCTAGGAGGTTTTGCAGTAACTCTCTAGTTTGATCGGCTATCTGTTGTCTCTTATCTGACATTGCCGCCTGAATAGGTGTTCTACTGATGACTTCACGTAGCGCACTCTCGGCCGTGACTTTTATCGCTGACTCAGGATTGTTGATTTTAAACAAGAATTGTTCGGCATTTTTTATCTTCCAAAATACCGTACATTCTGCTTCAACTATATTTTCATCTCCAGTTAGCATTTGACTGTGAGAATTATTGCTATCTTGAGAAGACGAGTATGGATCGCCTAGTTTTAATTGATTTATTTTTGTAACCTTAGGAAACATAACGGTTTCTACCGGAAACGGTAAATGGTAATGCAATCCTGGATTATTTGTTTCAATCCATTGCCCAAATCGTACTACGACACCTTGTTCGTCAGGTTGGACATTGTAGATACCCGAACCTATCCAAGCGACCAAAAATAGAGCGCCTACTAGTTTTAACCCCTTATCTTGTAGTCCTAATAGCTGAAGATTACCGTTTAGCCACTCTTCTATACTTAATAAAATCGATTTTATATCTATTGGATTTGCACTCTGACCCATTTGCTTATTTCTTTCGGTGTTTGATTTATCGTTATCGGTATCGCTTGATAATATGTCATTTTTGACGGGTGCAGTATTTTGTGCGTATGTAACAGTTTCTATATTTGATTTTTCACTCAAAACCTCTTTTGTGGTGACAACTTTGACTTCATTTTCATCGGCGATCTCAGGAGTGTTTTCCGGCGGAGTATCTGTTTGTATATTTGTATTTTTTGCCTCGTCGGCTTCTATTTGTCTTCTTGCCGCAACTTCTTTACTAGTATAAACCATAGCCCAAACGGGCACAACTAGTACTAGAATAGCAATAAGTATGGTAATAAAAACAGCCATATTTACACCTTCTTAGCAGTATCATACAAAATCAAAAGCGCACTGCCCCAGCCAGGGTGTCAATGTCGTGCTTTCTAATCTAGTTACTTTTGTGGGGAATTATATAGGCTAATTTTCAAGTTTTGTTCAACAAACAATAACTTTTTAGCGATTATTTCTATAATAATAGAAATAATTTACCTTTGTTTACTTTATTGAAGAAAAATTGAAAATACAAGTGTAAAATTTCCAAATAGAAACGCTATATAGAGCTTTATATAGTGTAATATTTTATTTTTAGCGAGGACTTCTTTGAGACAATCAGTTTTGACGCTCACGCATCGTATCAAACAATATCGTAAAATTTCGTGGCATGCCGAACAAACTCTTCCGAAACGTTTGAAATTTCTGGTTCGTTCTGTTTTTCATAGTAAATATGTCGATGATTTTGCTAATGTTTTTGAAAGTTATCCATATAAAAATATTGCATCAAATCATCCTGAAATTTACAGAAGGATTTTCCGTCGTTACATATCTACAGATTTTACGGTTTCTCAAAGAGTTCACTATCTTTTGTCGCATTTTCAAGTAATGACGGAAATGTTTTGCAACGAGTGGGTTGATACTATTTATAATAAAAATTTACCAGTTAGGCTACTGGAGATTCCGATAGATGATAATATTTTTTTTGTTGATATGTGCTACAACGCACCTCTTGGAGGCGAAGGAGGATTGGTTCTAATATTGCTTGATGCGTCAAATACTAAAATTTATTCCACTTCCCTATCTCTTGTTAGGATGAACGACAATAAACTTCACGTGACGATAGGAGGACTACAAGGTCCTAGACCTACCGAGGTTCACTCGCAGGAAATCGTCAAAATTTTTACAAAGAAAATGTACGGACTACGTCCAATGAATTTTATGATTTTTATCGTAAGAGAATTTTCCAAAACAATCGGCGCCGATATATTGGAAGGAATTGCAACTAAATATCATGCAGGTCATTCACTAAACCACAGACGCGTTCAAAATTTTAAAGCCGACTATGATAAATACTGGATAGAGGAAGGCGGCACCCAGCACGGGTCTTTCTTTGTATTGCCGCTTGAGGAACAACGAAAAGAATATGAGGAGATAAAATCCAACAAAAGATCGATGTACACAAAACGCTATGCCTTGTTAGACCAAATATCTGAAGCGATAAAAATAAAATTGAAGTCTGGATTTAAGAGTTAGGGTGTTTTTATCTTCCGCCGTCTTTCATCTTTTGTAGTAGCTCTACCCACTTCTTGTTGGCGTTAATACCTTGTGGCGCGGCTTGCCCTAAACCTGTTTGTTTGGCCAAAAAAAGAGCTTCACCATTGAAACTGTAAACCGGAATAAGATCCGTACGCTGGTTACCCGGAAGTATTCTAGGTTCGTAATTACACAATACTAACGGCATTGACGTAGGTGTTTCAAAATAAGTAAGAACCATGTGAGCGATATTATATTTTATGGATTTTACGTATGATAAATATAATTTGTTCATCGGGATCCCCATTTGCAGTAGCGCAAAATATTTTGCAATGGCGTAATCTTTACAATTTCCCATACCTTTACCCAAAGACTCAAGCGGAGTTGCCCAATAGTCTTCCTTGCCCCATGTAGCAAAATCGTCGGCATAAACTATATTTTGGTTAAAAAAATTGTTAACTTTTTCGAGCTTTTTCAAATCAGGTAGATTCCTACCTTCGCTTATCAGTTTATTTGCGGCTTCAACTCTTTTAAGACCTCCCCTGCCCCATTTGGCTTCGTATTTTTGAGATTCGTTTTGAGACAAATTGAAATAGTTAAAATTCGTATCCGCGGCAAAAATAAAGAATGTTAAAAGAATGCTAAATATAAAACCTATTTTTTTATATTTAGATGTATTGTTAACTTGATTTTTCATTATAAAATCCATATATCTTAAAAGGGAGTGCTGTTACTCAAATATATTTATAAGTAATTTTTGAAATTTAGCAGATTATTTTCAAGTTAAGTTCAAGAAATTGAAAAATATATTTACGCCTACGCGCCTAGTGAATGGGGAAATATTATGAAAATAGTTTTTTTATCTTGATGCTAACAGCTATAAAAAGCAACAAACTAGAAATCGTAAAAGAGAGTTCAAACAATGTGTCTGCACCAAATTTATCCCATATTATACCGGCAACAAATAGTGAAATAAATGTGGCGAGTCCTATCGACGAGAAGTATACTCCGTAAGCCGTCGCTTTTTTATCTGTTTCTACCATATCTGCTATTATAGCCTTTGACATGGAGCTAAAATTTGCGGCAAATAGTCCATAAAATGCAAAGCCAGCCCAAATACCCCACAAAGTGTTGCTCATAAAAAATAATGCCGCCGTGCAAAACGAGAAATAAGCAAACAAAAGCATTGTGCGCTTACCGTATCTATCGGATAGTGAGCCGATTTTTAATGCAGGTAAGGATTGGGCTATATTATACAGCGCATAAACAAGAGGAATCATAGATATGCTAAATCCGTTATGTTCAGCCTTTAAAATATAAAAAGAGTAGTTCATAGCTACTAAGGCAAAGAGAGTTTGAAAGGCTACGAATCTATAAAAATCAGCTCCTAAAAGTTTTAGATTTGAAAAAAACTCTATATTTATATTATGCTTAATAGTGGCGTCTTTTACAAAAAAAGCTAATGTAACAAAAGCAAGTATGCCCGGAATGAGGCTGAGCGCAAAAATGATTCTAAACGCATTTTCATTTTCGCTAAAATAAACTAAAACTCCAAAAGCCGCAAGTGAACCGACAAGCGCACCTCCTGAGTCCATCATCTTGTGAAACCCGAATGATTTTCCGCTATTGCTCTTGTCGCTATAACTAGCTATCAAAGCATCTCTAGGTGCAGTCCTTATTCCTTTTCCGACCCTATCCATAATGCGCACGAACATTACAAAAACAAAAGAGTTTGCAAATAGCATAAGAGGTTTTGTGAGATTTGAAAGCGAATAACCAAAAAGCGCGATATTTTTTCTAGCGCCTATTTTATCGGAGTAAAAACCGGATAAGGCTATAAGTATCGCCGCAGAAAATTCCGCCAACCCCTCTATTAAACCTATATCTGCTTTACTGACTTGCAGGAATTTATCAAGAAATATCGGCAAGAGCGGTAAAATCATCTCTGTAGATATATCGGTAAAAAAACTGTTGAGTCCTAGAAATCTTACGTTTTTGTCTATATTTGTCATTTTTAGTTTTCTTTGTAGGATTCGATACTTTAGCAGATACAGTTTAAAAGTATTAGACTTTCAAAGATAGTTGTGCAAGATAAGAAAGGCTAGAAATGGGTAAAAATTAATCAAATAAGATTTCACCCACTTTTATACTGGATTACTATTATTGCAACTACTACAGTTGGTACGACGTTGGCTGATTTTTGTGACCGTTCTTTGGGTATCGGATATACTGGTGGTTCTTTGATTTTGTTTACGCTTCTGGCAAGTTCTCTATTTACTTGGTACAAAAGTATGGGTTCCGTATCTATAAATAACATCAATTCTCCAAAATCAGAAATGTTTTATTGGGTTACTATTATGTTTTCTCAGACACTAGGAACAGCCTTCGGGGATTGGGTAGCAGATACGGCAAATCTAGGATATGTCGGTGCGGCAGGTATTTTTAGTTCGCTACTCACAGTTGCGGCTCTGCTAAAATATCTCATACGACACTTTTTTGGGCGGTATTTATCCTTACGCGTCCTCTTGGAGCCGTAGTCGGAGATTTTCTAGACAAACCGATAAATGCTGGAGGACTAGAGCTTGGCCGCTATAGCGCATCAGGCGTCCTCTTGTTTTGTATTATTGTTTTACTTTTGCTATTCAAACAAAAACCGGCAACAAGCATGCATTAACTACGGACCGTAAAAACACAGTCCGTAATCCTTTGTTTAAAGCACTTGCGATACGGCGACCGCTATATTTACGGTTGCGCCGACCATTGGATTGTTCCCCATGCCGATAAAGCCCATCATGGCAACATGGGCGGGTACGGATGAAGAGCCTGCAAATTGCGCATCTGAATGCATTCTGCCCATTGTGTCTGTCATACCGTATGACGCCGGACCTGCCGCCATGTTATCTGGATGCAATGTCCTACCGGTACCGCCGCCTGATGCTACTGAAAAATATGTCTTCCCCATCTCTAGGCGCTCTTTTTTGTATGTTCCCGCTACGGGATGTTGAAAACGGGTCGGGTTCGTGGAGTTGCCAGTAATAGAAATATCAACATTTTCATGGTGCATTATTGCGACACCCTCTCTAACGTCATTTGCGCCGTAACATCTGATAGCTCCTCGCTCGCCTTTTGAATATTCTATTTCTTCTATGATGTTTAGCTCGCTGGTATAAAAATCATACTCAGTTTTTACGTATGTAAAACCGTTGATTCTTGAGATTATCTGTGCGGCATCTTTACCTAGACCGTTTAGGATTACTTTTAAGGGTGTAGTTCTAGCTTTGTTTGCAGATTTTGCAATACCTATTGCACCTTCCGCCGCCGCAAACGATTCGTGTCCTGCTAAAAAACAAAAACAGCTAGTCTCCTCTCTGAGTAGTTTAGCTCCTAAATTGCCGTGTCCGATTCCAACCTTTCTATCATCCGCTACCGAGCCAGGCACACAAAAAGCTTGTAAGCCCATACCTATATATTCGGCCGCTTGCGCCGCGTTTTTTGCATTTTGCGTTATCGCTATTGCGGCTCCGAGGGTATATGCAAAACATGCATTTTCAAAACATATAGGTTGAATACTTTTGACTGATTCGTAAACATTTAGACCTTTATTTTTTGTTATTTGTTCAGCTTCTTCAAGCGAAGAAATGCCGAACTTGCTCAACTCTTGTCCGATTTTTTCTTTACGTATTTCTATACCTTCAAACGTAATCATCTTTACCTCCCTACTCTTGTCTAGGATTTATATATTTGACGGCTTCAGAATATCTGCCGTAGTGTCCGGTAGCTTTTTTGAGAGCTTCGTTTGCGTCAATGCCTTTGTTGATAAAGTTCATCATTTTTCCAAGGTTTACATACTCGTAACCTATTATCTGATTTTGTTCATCAAGTGCAAGGGAGTTTATATATCCCTCAGTCAGTTCTAAATATCTCGAGCCTTTTGCTAGTGTACCGTATGTCGTACCTATCTGGCTTCTCAGAGTCGCTCCAAGATCTTCAAGCCCAGCTCCTATAGGTAGACCGTTTTCTGAAAATGCGCTTTGGCTTCTACCATATACAAATTGCAAGAACAGCTCTCTCATCGCCACGTTGATAGCGTCACAGACAAGGTCTGTATTTAGCGCTTCAAGAATTGTTTTACCTGGCAGTATTTCGGAAGCCATTGCGGCAGATTGAGTCATACCGGAACAACCGATAGTCTCTATCAAGCACTCTTCAATGATGCCTTCTTTTACGTTTAATGTAAGCTTGCAGACGCCTTGCTGAGGGGCGCATGTTCCGCCGCCGTTACTAAAACCTGATATATCTTTAATCTCTTTGGCTTTAGTCCAGCGACCATCTTGCGGTATCGGAGCCGGACCGTGATTGGCACCCTTTGCGACACAATGCATCGCATCTATTTCATGAGTAAAATCCATGCAGACCACCTTTTAGTAGTTTAAAATACATATCCATTTTAACTATTTAAATCTAATAAAGGGAACTAATCTTGCATTTTCAATGAAGCATTGTGCATTATAAAAAAGTTTTCGAATGCTTTAAATCCAAAAGAAGCATATATATTTAAGGCCTCAAGCGATGATTGTAGTACGCACAAATTGACATTTGATTTTTTCGCCTCGGTCAGTATAGCGTAGATAAGCGCAGTAGCATACCCCTTGTTTCTATCTTTTGTTATGGTCATAATATCGTAAATACCGACAACGCCGGCATCTATACAAACACTACCTGTACATACTGGTTTTTGCTTGAAATAGCCGACAAAATATTTTACTTTTTGCGATAAATAAGCGGATTTATTTGCGGCTAACACGTAGTATTTAATTACATCCACCTGCGTATTACTATCCGCAAACGATGCATAGACAAGCCCGTAGTCGAGAAATGAATTTTTATTATCCACGCAAACCGCATCAAATCCGTCAGGTTTGTTTTGCCTTAGTCCAAGTTGACTCAAATCCAAATACATTCCTTTTAACTTTACCGCATTATTAAATCCTAACGGCTCTAATTTTTTTAACGTATTTGCTATGACGGTATCCGGCAAATCATTTGGATAATTCATCCACCACGTACAACCTGCGCCTTTTTTATCAAAAAACGGCACAATTTTTGAGGCGTCCACTTCAAAATTCTCATCAAGAGGATTCCCTCCGACTATACTGTTTAAAAAACAAGTTTTAAAGCCGCTGTAAGCGCAATTTATTTTGTTGTGAGAAAACATTTGAGAAGATTCCATTCCTAGCGGTAATGTTTCAAGAAATGTCGTAATATTGATTTGTATACTTTCCAAAAGCAGTTCTCTATTTTGTTGCATTTTATGATTTTAATCACAAAGCGTAAACAAGAAATTAATACCGATTAAACGAAAGTTAATATATCAATATATCTTGATTTATTAAAATATAATTAGCTACAATTTTTGAAATAATCAAAAATATGGTGGTAAATATGAATGAACTTTTGAGGATTAGCGGCGCTCTATATGATGAAACAAGGATAACTATACTTGCTTTTTTGATTAGATATGGAAAGAGTTGTGTTTGTGAGCTTGCAACGTCTTTAAATCTAGGGCAGTCAAGACTTTCAAGGCATTTGGGCATATTGTATGACGCCGGTTTTTTAACAATGGACAGAAAAGGCAAATGGGTGCACTATGCCATAAACAATAATTCAAACGAACCGCTAAACGTCATACTGAAAGAAATTAAAAAACAAAATCTTCCTCTTGCGAAAAAAATAGATGCTTGCAATATAAAACAAGGAAAAACGAATGAAAAATGTTCTAATTCTATGCACGGGTAACTCTTGTCGTTCTATTATCGGTGAGGCACTCATAAACCATCACTTAGGCGCAAGAGGTGTCAAGGCTTATTCTAGCGGAGTCTCTCCAAGCGGAACGATTAATCCTGATGCGTTGCGAGCATTAAAGGAAGCTGGTATATCTACGGATGGACTTAGCTCTAAGACGCTTGATAAACTTCCAATTAATGATTTTGACCTGGTAGTTACTGTTTGTGACCATGCAAACGAAACCTGCCCTATATTCGCCGGTAAAGCAAAAAAAGTCCACTGTGGTTTTGAAGACCCAAGCGGCGGCGAATATGACGGCTATGTGAAAACGCTAAAAAAGATTGAGCAGACACTCATTCCGCTAGTGTTGGAAAATCTACAACTTCGACAATAAGGAAAAACAATGTCTACAGTAAAAAAAGTATTGTTCGTCTGTGTTCACAATAGCGCAAGAAGTGTAATGGCTGAAGCTTTTTTGAATAATTTAGCAAGTGATAGATTTGAAGCTCACAGTGCCGGATTGGAACCTGGTGAGTTGAACGAAGATGTTGTTAAGGTAATGGCAGAGATAGGAATAGATGTATCTAGTAAAAAACCGCAAAGCGCTTTTGACTTGTTTAAAACAGGCAGGACTTTTGCATATATCATTACGGTATGTGATGGTGCAAACGCTGAAAGATGCCCTGTATTTCCAGGTATAAATCAAAGAATTCATTGGAGTTTTGAAGACCCATCACAGTTTAAAACTATTGAAAATGAAAAAGAAAGACTCTCAAGGGTTAGATCTATAAGAGATAGCATAAAAACCAAAATTGAAGAGTGGATAAAAAATTCGGGTAAAGTTGGGATTCGATAAATGTGGTATGAACTGGTATCTAGCTTAGTATACGGTACATTTGGGTTTACAAAGGGTGAACACTTAACGGAAGCATTACATTTTTTCATCTATGACACGGGCAAGATATTTTTCTTGCTTCTCGTAATTATCTTTGCAGTAACGCTTCTTCGTTCATATTTTAAACTAGAAAAAGTACGACATTTCCTCTCCGGCAAAAAAGAGATAACCGGTAATATTTTAGCTTCGCTCTTTGGTATTATTACGCCTTTTTGTTCTTGCTCGGCAATACCACTATTTCTTGGTTTTTTACAAGCCAGAATTCCTCTTGGTGTTACGCTTAGTTTTTTAATTAGTTCCCCCATGAACAATGAAATTGCAATTGCTATGTTATTTGGATTATTTGGATGGAAAATAGCCGGATTATACATAGCTTTTGGGCTCTTAGTATCTATTACTGCTGGATTTGTACTCGGCAAAATGAATCTTGAAAAATACATCCTGCTAAAAGTCGAATCTATTGATGTCGAGGGGACATTTGAGGATGAAAAAATATCGTTTTATACTAGAGCTAAAGAGAGTTTGGAGTATACGAGAGGGTTAATACAAAAGATATGGGTTTACGTATTGATAGGTATTGCGCTTGGTGGCTTTATACATGGATATGTCCCTATGGAATTGGTCAGCAAATATGCAGGAGGAAGAGATTGGTACTCCGTACCCTTGGCGGTTCTAATAGGTATTCCGATGTACTCGAATGCGGCAGGTATCATTCCTCTCGTGGAGGTACTGACTGCAAAAGGTATGGCGATGGGGACGGCGTTAGCTTTTATGATGAGTGTTATCGCTATTAGTCCACCTGAGGCTATAATCTTAAAAAGAGTGCTTCATGTGAGACTTATCGCGATATACTTTAGCATCGTAGCTATCGGCATAGTCGGAGTCGGCTATATATTTAATGCAATCTTGTAAAGGATAAAAAATGACAAACTCATGCGGATGCAAAACCACTACAACAATTGAAAATGAGAGTCTTTGCCCTAAATGCCGACAACAAGGGGTTGTAGTTGGTCTTGTGACGCTAAATGCACAGATAAAAAATGAGTTCAAAGCTTTTATCGGCGATAAGGAGCATTTTTTCTGTACATCAAAAGTGTGTGAAGTCGTCTACTATAAATCAAATGGCGAACTGCTCACAAAAGATAAAATCAAATCACTCATAACGCTCAAAGATGAAGAGCCGCAAACGCCTCTTTGCTACTGTTTTAAGGTGCTTAAAGGGGATGTTTTGGCAGAGCTTGCCACAAATGGCTCAAGCGATGTTATCAAAAGAATCGAAGAAAAAATGAAAGGCAAAGAGTGCTTTTGTGAAAAGGCAAATCCAAAAGGGCGTTGCTGTACGGAAGATATAAAAATTTGGTTAGCACAACAAGGCGTAAGCTCGACTTCACAAAGTAGCTGTTGCTCAAGTAACGATGGCAAGAACTCTTGTTGTCATTAAAGCAAAAGGAGAAAAAATGAAAAGAGTATTTAGAATTGTACTTGGTTTAGCGCTGATTGGTTATGCCGTATATAGCGGTAATGTTTGGTTTTATCTAGGTGTCGTGCCGCTATTTTTCGGGATCATCAACTGGTGCCCGATGGAAAAACTTTTTGGAGGTTGCAAGGATTCTAGCTGTTGCACTAGCGGCTTGTGCGAAGCTCCAAAGGTTGAGACTCCCTCATCTCAGTGTTGTGGTGAAGTGAAAGCATGGTCAGACAAACCAAAAGAGAGCTGTTGTGGCAGTGAGCAAAAAGAGTCTAAGACCGACAGCTGTTGCGCAGAAAGTAAAGGCGAGTCTTGTTGCACAGATGATGGAAGTGTAAAAATAGAAGTTTTGGGCACTGGATGCGCAAAATGCAAAACTCTTGAGGCGGCGGCAAAAGATGCAGTGTCAAAGGTTGATGGCAAATATTGTATTGAAAAAGTAGAAGATGTGCAAAAAATCATGACTTATGGCGTAATGAGCACTCCAGCACTTGTAATAGGCGGCAAGGTAGTAAGTAGTGGAAAACTTCTATCATCGGATGAAATCGTAGAGCTACTAAAGGTGCACTAGTGGAAAGTTTCTTTCTGGGCTTGCTCAAATCACACGGGGCTTTGGTATTTGCCGGAGCTTTTAGCGTCGGAGCGCTCACTTCGCTTGCTCCTTGCTCTATCGTCTCAGTGCCGCTTCTTGTCGGAAGCGCGCTTGGCATGGGTTCACATATATCACCAAAAGAGCGGGTGCGCTTTATTTATCTATTCTCGCTTTTGTTTGCCTTCGGGGTAGCGGTTAGTTTTTCCATACTTGCCTATATGGTTGCCAAAATGGGGCTATTTTTCTCGATTGCACCGCTTGAGACTTATGTGGCGGCAGGTGTTTTGGCGCTAATTATCGGTCTATACTCTCTAGGTGTACTACCCGATGTAATCGATAAAAATAGATGGATAGAGAAGCTTATCAAGCTGCGTTTTGCCGGTATTTTTTTGATAGGGATAATGTTTGGTCTAGTCTCCACTCCGTGCGCGTCGGCTCCTTTAGTAGCTATCATCTCCATCGCCGCAAATGCGCCAGACTGGTATGCGTATGCGCTAGTACTCATCTTTGCGCTTGGACATTCATTATTGCTTCTCATTGCGGGAGTCTCTGCAGGCTTCACTCAAAGCGTTGTAAGTAACCAAAAAATCGCCGCCGTTACATCTTGGATAACAAGGGGATTTGCCATAACACTCATAGTTATTGGAGTTTATTTTTTTACCCTTGCGTATCAACAAATTTAAAAAGGATTTTTTATGATAAAACAACTTCTTCTAACCGCTATCTGCTCTTTGACTCTTTTTGCGACAGAGCTTGCCCCAACCAAATACAGCGTAGCCAAACAAGAAATCGGCAAAGGAGAGATTGTAATGCTTGAAGCAGGCTCGACCCACTGCCACGCCTGTAAAGATATGGGGGAGCTACTTAGCAAGGCTATTAGCGAAAAACCTGGTCGCAAAATATTCTTTGTCGATGTCGGGACAGAGCGAGAAGCGGCAACCTCTTTGAAGGTTAATATGATTCCAACGCAAATCGTGTACGATGCAAATGGAAAAGAAATTGATAGGCATATAGGCGGGTTTAAAGCTGAGGGACTCAAACGATTTTTGAGTAAAAATAGGATTTAGCATGAGAAGAGTTGCTTTTGTATCTATTTTTTTGTTTTCGACACTATTTGCCAATCCTCCTGCCACAATTGAAGATCTATTTGTAGCTCTCAAAAAAAGTCCTACGACACTTGAAGATATTTTAAAAGAAAAAGATGCATACAAAGCTATGGCGCAAAAAGAGGCTCTTTTGTTTCCTAAAATATATGGATTTGCTTCGTATGAACACTATTCAAATCCGGTAAATGTAAGACCTCTAACTCCTACCGAGACAATGTCTCTTATCACTACACCTGGGTCTACCATGCCGTTTAGTCAAAATCTACAAAAATTCGGAGCAAGATTTTCTATGCCTCTCGTCAATACCGGGCTTTATGCCGCAATAAATGAGGCTAAGACAAACGTAAAAAGTGCGGAAGCAAAAAAGAATCTGGAGTTTATATCAAAAGAAGCGTTGCTACTAAGCTACGATATGAACTTGAAATTTTATGAAACGCTAGAGGAAGCTCTAATCAGCCAAGAAAAATCAATCTCAAAAACCTCCGAACGAATAGAGCTTGGCGCCAAAAATGGTCGCTATGCCACATCTGACAGCTTAAAGCTCAAAAGTATAATTAGTCAAATAGACATAGCCCTAAGCGACACGAAAGCAAAAAAAGAGTCCGTAATACAGAGTATCTATGCCGTAACGGGGCTAAATATCGCCAATAGCGTACCTTTGAGACTTAAAAAAAATATAAACGATGAAAGTTTAGAAGCTTCTTTGTTGCCGTATAAACTTGACTTAAAGGCAAAGGAGTACTCTTATAGCGCAAGTGTTAGGGAGTTTTATCCTACGCTCAGCATGGAAGGTTCTGTTTTTAGAGGTTATGGAGACGCTTACAATAATGACGTAAGATTTCAACGAGATAACGGTGTTCTTGGAGTGTATTTGAATGTTCCGTTATTCGACGCATCTGTTTGGCAGAAAAGCCAAAAAAGCCGTATAGCCGAACTAATCTCAAAAAATAATTTAGAAAAAGCTTCATTGGAACTTGAGGCAAAAGCAAAATCTCTAAAAAGTTTTGAAGATGAGCTTGCAAAAGAGATAAAAACGGCGCAAGAGCTAATAGAGGCAAATGAAAAACTACTTGAAATCGCTAAGGTCTCCTACAAAAACGGCAGAATGAGCGTAGAAGAGTATCTAAGATATGAGGATGCCTTGTTCAACTCAAAAGCTTCGGTAGCAGGTATCGAATCTGGGCTGTGGAATACAAGAGGTCAATTAGCGCTTATTTACGGCGTAGAATTATCAAATATTGTGGAGTAAAAATATGTCAAAAAAAACCATTTATATAGCAATTGTTATAGTCCTCATTAGCGGTGCGGTTGTAGCTGTAAAACATAAGAAAAGCGAGTTAGCAAATCTCCAAAGTGCTAGCAAAGATACCGTGACTGCAAAAATTTATGAGCCTAAAACCTCTCATATCAAACTATACCTAGACGTATTAGCAGTCGTAATGAGTGATAGAGAGATAAGTTTTACGCCTAGATTCGGCGCAAGAGTCGAGTCGATAGCTGATATAGGCTCAAGAATAAAAAAAGGTGGAGTTGTAGTCAAGCTTGACGATAGCGAACTAAAGGCTGATATTGAGAGCGCAAAAAGCGACCTATCCGCCAAGGAAGCGAATTACCAAAATTTACAAGAAATTCACGACAGAACTTTAGAGCTTTTGGCAATAGGCGGAGCTAGCAAAGAACAGTCTAACAGTGAGGCTAGCGGTTTGCTATCGGCAAAGTCCGCCGTGCAAAGCGCAAAAGCAAGAGTGACTACTTTGCAAAATTCCATAAGCTACACATCGCTATATGCACCGTTTGACGGAATTGTCAGTCAAAAGCTAGCAAACAGCGGAGATTTTATGCCGGCAGGTAAAAATGTATTAGTATTTACCGGATTTGACGGAAAATACCTGCAAATAAAACTTCCACAAGACGAAAACGCAAAAGAGATAGTCTATAACGATAAGTCATATCCGTTGCAAAAAACAAATAGTTCGCCGGATTCACTAGTAACCTACTCCGCTAGAATAAACAATTTAACGCAAAGCGTTGGAGCTAAAATATCTTGCAAGGTGTCCGTATTTGACGCAAACGCTACATTTTTACCAAATGATACGGTACTAAAAAGAGCTGATGGAAATTATGTCATAGTATTTGAAAACGATACTGCAAAGACTCAAAAAGTAAATCTATTATCACAAGCGACAGACGGGTATGCGACTGATACAAAACTTGACGGCAAAAAAATACTTCTAGCCAAGCCTGATTCGCTTCTTAGGGCGCTTTTCGGTACAAAAATCGAAGCGGTAAAATAAGATGTTTAGTTTTTTTTACCGTAGAACTTATCTACTAATCGCTATGGTGGCCTTGTTTGTAGTTTTTGGTATTGCGGGGTTAAAGTTTTTGCCAAAAAATCTTTTTCCTGATTCTGAGAGACCTCAAGCTATTATCATTACTCAAGTTCCTGGAGCTAGCTCGTATCTTGCCGCCTCAAGCGTATCTAAGCCTATCGAAGAGGAGATGGCTAGGCTCTCGCTTGTCAGGCAAGTTAGTTCAACTAGTATGCCTGGATACAGTATCGTAAAAGTAGAATTTGAATATGAAAAAGGCTTAAGCGCAGCACTTACCGATGCTTCAAACGCTCTCTCCGTAGTACGTCCAAAACTCCCACAAAATGCAAATCCGGCAGTCTACTCGGCCGGTTCTTTTACGCAGGCTGTGGAAGTTATAGCTATTAGTCCAAAAGTAGCTAACTCCATCTCTTTGGGCGAGATACGAAATATTACGGAAGGAATTATAAAACCCCAGCTTCTTTCAACCGGAAAATTCGGAAATATAGAAGTATTTGGCGGATATAAACCTGCCGTCAAGATTATGTTAGATCCTCACAAGACGGCTTCATTCGGACTAAACAGCGCAAATGTCGTAAATATTATTTCAGCTATAGACAAAGATACGCCGCTTGGATTTTCAAAATCTATCGATAACTTTATGACATTAACATTTTACGGCGAAAAAGAAGATATTAACTCTATCGAAAATATTGCAGTAGCTCCAAATGTTAAGCTTAGAGACATAGCAACCGTAGAATGGAGCGAAGAGGAGCGGTTTTCAGGATTTTTAGGTGACGGCAAACCATCGGTTGCCCTCAGTGTCCAAAGAGCTCCTGGCGGCAGTGTTTTGAGTGTTAGTAATTTTGCAAGAGAGGAGCTAAAAAAGCTACAGATTACATATCCAAATTTAGACTTCAAAATAGTGGATACTCAAAGAAATCTAATAGAGACGGCAAATGCGAATATGCTAGAGGCTCTTAGGGATGCAATTATTTTTACACTTATTGTTTTGTTGTTTTTTCTCGGAAATCTCAGAGCGATTTATGCGGCGGCATTATCAATACCGCTTGTATTTTTTGGCACAATCGGGGTGATTTTTTTATCTGGAGGAGAGCTAAATATCGTAGTTTACACGGCTATTATACTGGCTCTTGGAATGTTAGTGGATGATGCGGTCGTAGTACTTGAAAACATAGAAAGACATCTTGAAAATGCAGATTCTTTATCGGATGCTATAGAAAACGGCACAAAAGAGGTTTTGGCACCGATTTTTGCAGGTACGGTAGCGACTGTTGCGGTAATTTCGCCGTTAATGTTTGTCGGCGATTTTCCTCAAACTATTTATCGACCTCTTATTTCGACGCTAATTATAGCTCTTGCGATCTCATATATTTTGTCTATCACATTTATCCCAAAGCTCTCACTTTTTTTATATAAAAATGGACATTCTAAAAACCGTTTTGAGCTATTTTTTGAAAAACTCTATCAAGGCTCTTTTGCTCGCATTATGCCAAGCTACGTTTTGGCGTTGGAATTTACTCACAAAAGTACGTTTAGGAAATTATTTATTACGATTTTTATGGTAATTGTTTTGGCTTTTAGCCTAAAAATAGTTATGCCTCTAATCGGCAAAGACACGATGCCGCCGATGGATACCGGAATTATTAAGGCAAATATCGCTTTTAGTCCAAATGAAACGACCGCAAGTGCGGAAGCAAAATTAAAACCGTTTCTTGTTTGGCTCCATTCCAATAAAGAGGTTGTGTCAAGTGCTGTAAGTTTTGGCTCTGAACCTGGGGTTTTATCCCTTGGAAGCGGCAATCTTCCAACAGAAGCCACTATTACCGTAAATTGCGTCAATCGTTTTGAACGAAAAAAGAGTATTTGGCAGATAGAAGATGAGATGAGAAAAGAGTTGGCAGTTATTGAAGGTATAGGCAAGAGCGATGTTTTCGACTTCGGTGCGACGGCTATATCTTCCATCAAAGCTCCTCTTGATATAAGGCTAAGCTCTTATGACCCATTACTACTAGGAAGCGCGGCTCATATTGTAAAAAATAAAATTAGCGACATAAAAGGGCTAAAAAGCATTTCTCTTAGCTGGGATGACAATCTTCTTGAGGCAACCCTTGATATAGATACAAACAAAGCGATAAGTTACGGTATAACGCCGTTTGATATTTTGTCGCAGATTCCTATGAACGGGCGCATTATCTCATATGCATCAAATCTACCGTCGATAAGCGCTCAACCCCTCAGGGTATATCTGGATAAAACCAGACAGGCAGATTTACAAAGCCTAAAAACACTAAATATAAAAACTCCAAAAGGTGAAATAGAGCTTGGTGAAGTGGCTAGGATAAATAGCAAATTTACATCTGCAAAAATAGAAAGAACCGATATGAAGTATACGCTTGATGTCAACGGCTATAGAGCGAAAAAGGCAGTAACGCAACTGACGGATGAAGCTGATGATAGATTAAAAAGCTTGAAGTTTGGCGGCATACAAATAGACGAACAAGGGGATGTCATACAATTAACAGACTCTCTTGGGAGAATGGTAAAAGCCGTAGGACTTGGATTGTCGCTACTGTTTGTAGCTCTCCTTGCTATTTACGAGTCGGCTAGATTGTCAGCGGTCATGATTCTTACTCTTCCGTTTGCAATGATAGGGGCAGCGTGGGGTATGCTTATTTTTGATAAACCAAGCTGTATGCCTTCAATGCTTGGGGTTTTGCTACTTTTTGGCATACTGATCAAGAACTCAATTCTCCTTATAGACTTTTATAAGGAGCGTAGAAATATTGGAAGCGAACCTTTTGAGAGCGCTGTGGAGAGTGTAAAACTCAGATTTCGTCCGGTTATGATGACGGCGTTTGGGACAATCGCAGGAATGCTTCCTATTGCATTTGAGTGGGCGGTTGGACTTGAGAGGCTATCCCCTCTAGCCGATGTTGCTATAGGTGGACTACTAGTTGGCACAATTCTTACACTCTTTTTTGTGCCTATGCTAGCATATAGTATGGATAAAAAATAGATTTAAAACAAGTAATGAGAGTAAAAAATAAAATTGAGGCGTTAAAATGACTATGAACAGACGAAATTTTTTAGCATTAGGTACGACAATATTTACTCCTTTTATATTTGCCGACTCAAATAATAACCTTCAACGTATCTCTAAAAAGTGGTATCTTCCATCATCTCTTGCAGGCTCGCCAAACAATTTAATACTTAGTGTGCGAGATACCGATAGCGCCCTAGGACGATATAACCTGCCAGGCTATACAAAATCTATTACACTTGATGAACTTGTAAAATATCACGGTCATTCGTGCGATGGAATAGTATTTTCATTTTTACAGTTATCAGTTGCGCTTAGAGAGCTTTTCAAGGATGGCGTTATTGACCGTACTGATTTACGAGGAGCATGTAAAAATAGCCCATGCATGGTCGACGCACTATCATATATGACAGGCGCTAGGATTAATTTCAAAACATTACGAATCGACCAATCTTTGGGAATTTCGCATATTGTTCAAAAAATATCTACCGGAGAAACTTATCAAGTTGTATTAGCAGATGGTATATTTGACGAAAACTTTAAGCGCACCGAAACATACATACGCTCAAAAATTTCCGCAGGCAAACCTGTTTTGCCTAGTGAAATTGATACTTTTGAAAGCATGTCGACCGGCTTTATCGAGAAAATTCTATCAATGCCTTTAGAAAAATTAATTAGTATCAAAAGACTTTCATATTACGCTTTTGAACCAAATAGCTCGATAGAAGCTTTTGGCAATAGAAGTGATATTGCGAACAAAAATGTTTCTAGATAGCAAATCAAGAGTATGTAGAAATGTTTATTAAAAAAAGAATAATCGTGGATTTGGGCGTAGCTTTTGTGTTTTTGCCGTTTATTCTTATTCCGATAATTTGCGAAATGATTTGGAAAAATCTATTTCCTAGTATGTTTTTTGAGTATCAAGAGGTTATATTATTTGCGGATATTTTGTATATCGTGCTTATTAGATTTATACTTCTAGATACAATGCTATATCTTTTTAGCCACACGCCCCATCCGGCGCATGCCACACTAATTCGGATAGTAATGCTCTATCTTGAGATTACGGTCGTGACCATTTCTTATTTTGCACTTCTTTTTTATACTTTCGATATTTTTTCACTTTTCCATCTGAGCGCTTCTTTGCCCATAGCAAATCTAACCACAATTAAAGAGCACGGATTTATCACTGCATTCTATATCTCAACAGTCACATTTACTACACTTGGTTCAGGAGACTGGGTTCCGCAGACTATAAATGCAATGCTTGCAGTAAATGCCGAGGCTATTTTAGGTGTCGTGCAAGGCGGCGTTTTCGTAGCGATTCTCATATATGCACATCAAAACAAAATAAGCGTCGAGGGAAAAGTATGATTTTAGAAACCGTAACAGCCATAATCGGTCTTTGTTCTACGGCTTTACCAACTTGGGCTTGGAATAACGAGAGAAAAAATAAAAAACTACTTGAGCTTGAATATAACATAAGAGTAGCTCAATCGCTAGGACAAGCGGCAACACTTAGAGATCACGATACCGGTGTACATAATTATAGGGTAACCTATCTATCTAGTATATTTGGCGAAATTTTAAATCTTGACAAAAAAAATCTACAAGGTCTTATGAAGGGCGCTTTTTTACATGATGTCGGTAAAATAGGCATTCCTGACAAAATTCTCCTAAAAAACGCTAAACTAGATGAAGATGAATGGCTTACGATGCGACTTCATCCAATTCTAGGCAAGGAATTATTAGAGCAGATGCCATGGTTTAGCGACGCCTTATCTGTTGTTATATATCATCATGAGAAATTTGACGGTACCGGTTATCCTTTTGGACTTGCTAAAAATAGTATTCCCCTGAATGCTAGAATTTTTTCAATTATAGATGTGTTTGATGCCCTTATTTCAAAAAGACCATATAAAGAATCTTTTGATATCGATTACGCCATAAATATTATTGAAAATGGTGCGGATTCACATTTTGATCCGATGCTTGTGAAAATATTTTGCTCAAATGCTCGTGATTTTTTCAAATCAGTCTTCGGAAAATCTGAAGAAGAGTTAAAAAGCATGCTTATAAATAGAAGAAAAATTATATTCGGTATATAAAACTCCAAAAGTAAAAAATCAAAAGGTTTCAATAATGCAAAAAAACACAATTTTGCTGATAATTTTCCTAAATCTACTCATCGTATCGGTAGAAATTGGAGTAGGATACAAATCAAACTCAACCTCTCTAATAGTAGATGCCTTTCATAATCTAGGCGATGTCCTAGCCGTGACAGTCTCTTTTGTGGCTATTGTTTTTACTGCAAAAAGCGCTACGGATTGGATGACTTTTGGGTATATCAGGGCTGAAATGATGGCTGGATTTGTCAACTCTGCTTTTTTATGTATTACAATGGGGGTGCTATTTTATGAGGCGATTGAAAAATTATTGAACCCAATGCCGGTTGCGTCTATAAATGTGGCTATTACGGCATTTGTCGCTTTGATAGCAAACGGAGTATCGGCTTACTTACTGCACAAAAACGGACTTGATCATTCTCATGAACATACAAACGGTTGTTGCTCGCACGCTCATAATAATAACGACCTAAATATAAAATCAGCATACCTACATATGCTAGGCGATGCAATTATCTCTTTTGGAGTAGTAGTAGGTTCGCTTGCCGGATATTATTTTGGCACTTTTATTATAGACCCGCTTTTGTCAGTTGTGTTTTGTGTTTATATTTTCGTACAAAGTTTCGGTGTTTTAAAAAAGACCTTTTTTAGCCTGATGGATGCAAATGATAATGATATTTCGCAAATCATAAACGAATTGACCGGATTTAGCGAAGTAGACGGAGTTCATGATATTCATCTATACTCTCCATCTTCAAAAGAAAAGTTTTTTAGTGCGCATCTTGTTTTCAAAGAAAATAGACCGCTTGACGAGATAGAAAACACGCTTGAGAAGATTCGGCATATACTAGAACACAAAGGTATCACACATACGATACTCCAACCCGAAACTATCAAATATGCGCAAGAACACCATCTTTGCACAACTCATTAGGATATTAAATGTTATTAACTGTAAGTATATTTCTAGTCACACTTATTTTTATTATCTGGCAACCAAACGGACTAAAGATAGGCACAACCGCCGTAGTTGGTGCCGTCATAGCCGTAGCATCAGGAGTTGTAAGCCTTGGTGATGTTGTCACGGTTACCGGTATAGTTTGGGATGCAACACTAGCCTTTATCGGGATTATTATTCTCTCCATGGTGCTTGATGAAATAGGATTTTTTGAGTGGTCGGCTCTCAAAATGGCATATTTAGCAAACGGCAACGGAACGATTCTATTCGTAAATATACTACTTTTGGGCGCACTTGTCTCGGCTCTATTTGCCAATGACGGCGCCGCGCTCATACTAACCCCAATAGTCCTTGCCAAAATTCGACACCTAAAACTTGACTCAAAAGCTATTTTTGCATTTTTAATGGCAGGCGGTTTCATAGGTGATAGCGCTTCAAATCCTCTAATTATCTCAAATCTAACAAATATAGTAACTGCAAGATATTTTCACATAGGTTTTTTTGAGTATGCCAAATCGATGTTTTTACCAAATTTGATAAGCATATTGGCTTCAATTATCGTGCTTTGGCTGTTTTTTAGAAAGTCTATACCGTCAAAATTTGATATTTTACTTTTGGTTAAACCAAGAAGCGTAATTAAAAATGAAATGATGTTTAATCTGTCTTGGTACTTTCTAGCTCTACTTTTGTTGGGATATTTCATCGGCGATAAATTTCATCTACCAGTTAGTCTTTTTGCTCTAGGAGGAGCGGTATTGTTCTTATCGTTAGCTGTTTATTTTAAAGCCGCAAAAGGCTGGTTAACCGTCAAAACTGCCCCTTGGCAAGTCGTATGGTTCTCCATAGGGCTGTATGTGATTGTTTACGGATTAAAAAACGCAGGATTGACATCTGAAATAGCATCTATAGTCAAATATTTAATCGGGAAAAGTGAAACTATCGCTGTACTTGGTACGGGTTTTTTGGCGGCAATTCTCAGCTCGATTATGAATAATATGCCGACAATTATGGTTATGGATATTGCCATCAAGGAAGCCACAACAGGAGCTTTACAAAATACGCTTGCTTACGCAAATATTATAGGCTGTAATCTCGGTCCAAAAATGACCCCTATAGGCTCGCTTGCAACGCTTCTTTGGCTTCACGTTTTGGCCGGCAAAGGGGTAAAAATTGGTTGGTTTGAGTATATAAAAGTCGGTCTTATCGTGACACCGCCAGTCTTACTGTCTGCACTTTTGATGATAAACAGCTAAACGAAAGTGGCATAAGATAGCACATTGCCACTTTACTTTTTTCAGGGTCTCTGTGGTTAAAAAACTGCTAAGTTGAGTATCTATACACCACATCCTTTATTCAGATTTTAAGGACGATATATCAATAACGAAACGATACTTTACGTCGCTTTTTAGCATACGTTCATACGCTCCGTTGATATTCTGAATATCTATCATCTCAATATCAGATGTGATGTTATACTCTCCGCAAAAATCTAGCATTTCTTGTGTTTCAGCTATTCCACCGATGAGGGAACCGGCAACAGACTTACGACCAAGTATCAAAGGAACAGTACTAAGAATCTGCTCCAAACCGCCGACATACCCGACAAGAACAAGTGTTCCGTCTAATGATAGTGTAGAAAGATATGGATTCACATCATGCACATCAGGGACAGTGTCGATGATTAGTTCATATTGTCCCTTGACAGATGCCATTTGCGTTTCATCCGTCGAAATGACGATGTTGTCAGCACCGAGGCGACGTGCGTCATGTTCTTTTCCAGGTGAACGTGTAAATAGGGTTACTTCCGCACCCATTGCTTTTGCTAGTTTGAGCGCCATATGTCCAAGGCCGCCGAGACCTATAACCGCTATTTTGCTACCCTTGCCGACTTTCCAGTGACGAAGCGGCGAGTATGTCGTAATACCGGCACACAAAAGTGGTGCAACGCCAGCCAAATCAAGTCCATTAGGAACTTTTAGTACAAACTTATCAGATACCACAATCTTTTCAGAATACCCGCCGTAAGTCGGCATACCGTCATGCTGGTCGTAAGAACCATATGTTAATGTATGACCATTTTCGCAATATTGCTCCAAACCGTGCTCGCAAGGCTTGCAAGACTGACAAGAGTCAACCATACATCCGACACCGACGCTATCTCCAACTTTAAACTTTGAAACAGCCGATCCAACACTTGTAACCCGACCGATAATTTCATGGCCAGGAACTAATGGATAAAAACTCCAACCCCAATCATTGCGCGCCATATGTAAGTCTGAATGGCAAACGCCACAATACAAAATTTCGATTACCACATCATCTGCGCGCGGTTCGCGACGCTCAAACTTATATAGAGATAGATCATCTTTCGGTGAGTGAGTAGCATATCCTAGTACGTTCATAACTTTCTCCTTTTTTTATTTATGAAATATTTGCAAAAGAATTATAGAGCATACTCAAGTATTGCGATAGAATAAAAATTGATATTTATTGCCTATTTCTGCAAAAATGATATAATCTTCAAAATAAAGGATAAAAGATGGATTTACCACTTTATAGAATATACCAAGAAGAACTTGCGAGGCTAATACAGTCAAAAGTTAAAGAAGAAGGCTTCCTAAAAACAAGCATAGACTCGCTTAGTCTTTATAAAGCGACACAGCCGTCGGAGTTTCTAAACATAATGTACGAACCTTCTATTTGTATTATTGCTCAAGGCTCCAAAGCCGTCGGGCTAAATGATGAAATGTTATCGTACAATTCATATTCATATTTGTTAGCCTCAGTACATTTACCTGCAAGAGTTAAAATCCAAGAAGCAAGCAAAGAAAATCCATATCTTTCATTAAAATTGACATTTTCAATGGAACAAATTTTTGACGTAATAAAAAATATTGACGATAAAAATATAAATTTTACTGCCGGCACGACACGAGGACTTTGCATTAGCGATATGAGTATTAAATTGCTTGAGCCAATACTAAGGCTCATAAGGCTTTTGGAGTCACCTAGCGATATTCCTGTTTTGTCGCCGCTTATAATAAAAGAGATTCTTTATATCATCATCAGAGATAGAGGAGGAGATTTTATAAGGCAATATATAAAAGACGGGAGTGCCGCCCAGAGAGTGGCAAGCGCGATTGCAAAAATAAAACATGATCTAAAAGAGGATATTGATATACAAGCGCTTGCTAAGTCTATCGGCATGAGTGAGTCATCTTTATATCATCATTTCAAAAAAATCACGATGATGAGTCCGTTGCAATTCCAAAAGAACCTGCGTCTTCAAGAAGCGAGGCAAATGCTTTTGACGCAAGACATTGAAGCATCACAAGTGGCATTTGAAGTCGGATACGAAAGTCCATCTCAGTTTAGTAGAGAGTATTCTCGTATGTTTGGTTTACCGCCAAAGACTCATATAAGAAACCTGAGAAACTAGAAGTTAATGTAAATTAATAGAGTCATTTTGGGTACAAAAATTGTTTATATAATCAAAAGATTTACCATATTTTAAACTTTTTATTTAACGTATGTTTGGTCTCATAATTTTAAGGTAAAAAATATGGACTACGAAAGTGTTTTATCCGATACGAACTGCAAAGTAGGTCTCAAAAATATTCTTTTAAGACTAGCAAATATAGGCTATTTCGAGTCTTTTATATGCAAAAGGCTTGAGCTATCGAGTATTATCGAGCTAAGTTGGAGAGCAATACCGATTTATCGCAAAGAGCAACTTGCAATCAGAGACGCTTTAAGTTGCGCTATCGACCTATTCTTATTGCAAGGCTCTGTTTTGCTTGAAGAACTTGATATGCTTTTTGACAAACAAACACAAGAGTCCTTGCTAGAATGTAAAGTTTTAATCAAAAATGAAAATTTGTTTTTATCTAGCATATCTTGTTATCCCGTCAATAATATTTTGATTTTTTCAGATCACGCATGGCCGAAACTTCCACACCCAGGATATAAAGATACTCCATACGATCAAGTGATGTACATAGGTCTTGATAGCCGTTGGTTGGCACATGCAACCGTGCGCAAGGATTTTAACTCGGCTCTCGATTTATGTACAGGCTCCGGTATTCATGCTGTATTAGCCGCTACGCATACAAAACGTGTAGTTGCGGTAGATATTAATCAAAGAGCCGCAAAATGTACGGAGCTAAACGCCTTTGCCTTAGGCGCTTCAAACGTAGAAGTTTTCGTAGGCGATCTTTATGAACCGCTTGGAGAGGAACGTTTTGATTTGATTACGGCAAACCCTCCTTTTGTACCCTCCCCTGTTGACTCTTTAGGATATAGAGACGGCGGTCGCGACGGTGAAAGTGTACAGAGTAGAATTTTTGAAGGGTTACCTCGTCATCTTGCACATGATGGAATAGCACAAATCGTAACAGAGATTGGAGAAAGAGACGGGGAATCGCTTGTTGACAGGTTGCGAAAATGGCTAAATCATGCTCCTATGAATATACTAGTTCTTCGTTTACAAGTAAAAAGTGCGGCTAACTACGCCTCATCTCACGCAAATACAGATGATACTTATGAGACGTATCTAAACGAAATTGACGAGTGGGCTAGTAATCTAAGAGAGCATGGATACAAACAAGTATCAACGGTTTTGATCGCTATCAAATGGAGTGATAAAAATTTAGGTGAGGCGTGGGGTCGTATCGAAGATGTAGATGCTCCAACTATGAGTATCGGTTCTGCAATAGAAAATATTTTTGAAACTGAAAATTTGATTCGCAGACCTGATTTGTTTGAAATATTAAAATCTGAAAAACTATGTTTATCCGGCAAAATAGCCCTACTAGAAGCCATGGAGCTTGGTGGTTCAAAAATTGATTCAAAAGCTCAAGTTAAGCTACTAGGCGCTCCGCTTGCGATAGCAAAATGGGTTGATAGAGATGAATTAGATATTTTGCTAGCGTTAAAAGAACCTATGATGCTTGAGGGGTTGGCAAACAAGCTACCGATTAATGAAAAGATTCTATTTGACAAAATTAGCTTGCTTATAAAAAGTGGATTCGTAAGGCTGTTAAAAGAATCGTAATAGCATTAATATTCCACCTAACCTTATAGATATTATCGCCCAGATTGACACCTAGTTGGTCAGTACAACCTACTGAGTCTAAAAACCTGTCAACATCATTTTCTATATTTCTAAATCTTTTTTGAGATTTTTTTTGGTTTGTTGCCTATGTGCTGTAGAGCTTTGTATAGCAAGTGAATCTCTAGTGCCATAGGCTTTTATAATGATGTTTTTTGTATTTCAACTTTTTCAAGATAGACTAACAATCGCAAAATAAGGATACTAAAATACTAAAATCAGAATGGAGCAAAAGGGCTTAGAACAAAAAGATTTGGTTCCGTACATCGGAAGCAAAAGTAAAGTCTCAGAAGTGCTAATTAATGCACAGCCAAGAGGGCACTAAAGTTTCTTGTTAATCTGATAGCGCTTAATCTGACTTTCATTTCCTCTAACGCCGCCGCTGTGCACAAATATCGTCTTGCCGTTTGAAAAATGCACCATAACTTTAGACGGTGCATGAAAAACGTCATACTACTTTGAAATTTGCCGTTTGTAGTGTAGGATGTATACTGCTTGTCGGATCTAGCGTTAGTAAAAGATGCAAACTAGAACCGTCATCATAATATATATGCCCGCTTGAAGCGCTATAATCAATAGCTTTCGTTCCAGATGAAGATGCCGGATCGCTATTTTGGATTGTAGCTTTTGTAACACCTGTAATTCCGTTTGCGCTCAAAAATGAGCTCAAGTCCAATACATCGTTTGAATTAAAACCTGTCAAGGCGTGTGCAGTACTAGGTATCGTATTATCGTGAAGCGCAACTACGGTTTGTATTTTTGCAACCGACGTTAAATCCAAATCCGTACTTTCATCAAAAACTGCTAATGCCGTCGTGTGAGCAACACTACTAGAGTCAGTTTGCGTAATTTCATATATATGATTTGATGTGGCGTTAAATGTACTATTGCTCAATGCTACTGCTGACGTAAGATTACTATCGTCAACTACGGCTAATTTATTACCTGACATTGTTCCTAGCGTAACGGTAGAATTTGAAGAAATAGATAAAGTATCTATATGAACCGCAGAAGTAGATACGGCTAAATTGCCTGCCTTATCCATTGTCGATACCAATAAAGAGTATGCCCCGTCAGCAAGAGTATGTAAATCTCCAGAAATCGTCTCTGTACCTTTGTTATCAGTTACGCTTAGTGATGCCAAAGAACCGTCAGAAGCTATTAACTTTGCCTTAGTGCCTAGTATTCCGGAACCTCCTACGTTATCACTAACTGTTGTGGTAGCGCTAAAGGAAGCTAGCGCTGACGCATTAAAACCAAAGTCGGATAGTTTGCTTATGGTAGGCGCCGTAGTATCACTTGAATTTCCCAACATCTGAGACATTACAGAAGAGTTCATACTGCTGAGCTGTTCAGCGGCATTGTTTTTAACAACATCGGCAATAGTGCTTTGTGCTAGTTTTTGATTCTGCACCATACTTGAAATCATACTAGATTGAGATATGGCGCTATTTGAGCTCGCAAGAGAGGCGGCTATCGTAGATGCGTTTGTCGCCATAGTAGTACCGCTCATGCCTGTACTCAAAATATTTTGGATATTAGTGGAGTTCGTCAGATCCAAAGCCTGTGACGGGGCTTTTGCAATCATATCGGCAATATTTTTTGCCGCAACAGCCGAGTAATCTACGCTTGTCGTATTGGCGCCCGCCGCAACACCCATGATACTTGCAACTTGTGCGGCTACTTTATATATAGCTGTTGATGCGGTATCCGTTTGCGACATATAGTTAAAAGACGCCAGAGAAGTTGATTGTCCAAGACCAAAAGCCGTTTTGACGGCGCTTTCGGCATTAGCTTCAGTCATATTATTGTTTGTAACCATCGAATGGACCAGCGTCGTTATAGGATTTACCACGGTAGAGCCGATTGCCGCCATGTATGATTCACTAACTGCGAGTCCTGTTGATATATCGGTACCACCAACACTCATAAGAGTTTTACCGGTTAAATCAGACGAGTTTACCGTAAGACCTCCGTTAGAATCTGTTGTCCCAAGTAGCGTTTTTACGCCTTGAGAGTCTACGGCATAAACTTTAGCGCCTGATATAAGACCATCCATTACGGACAGCTTGGTGGTAGGGTTAGAAGAACCTGAAGAAGAAGAAGAACCACCACCATGGCTTGCCGCCATCGCCGCTCCGCCTACTACTACGGCTCCGCCGGCCAACATGGTTCCTGCTCCGATTCCTCCGGCCATTGCACCAGCCCCTATAGCTCCAGTAGCGGCTCCTGCACCAATCGCACCTCCCGTCATCGTCGCTCCGCCTGAAGCGGCACCAACTGCGCCTGCATCGCTGGCCGCACCTATTGCGCCATTTGCCAATCCTGCTTCCATTACGGCAAAATGCTGTAATTCGCTTGTACTAGGTATCGCAATACTATCCATAGTAAAGTAGCTTTCCAGTGAAGGTTGCAAAGTACTAGCTTGTTCATCGTTTATGACTGCATCTTCAGAGTTATCAATATTGATTATTTTTTTTGAAGTATGAACTGTTTTTCCGTTTGTAGTATCTTTATCTTTGACAAGTACATCTGAAGTAGCAGTCGTATTTTCAGTCATTTCAATACTTTTAGCCTCTTTTACAGTCACCTGTGGTTTTGTATTTTTATCCATCAGAATTCCTTTTTATTTATTTTTTGTAGCAATCATCAGCAATTCAAACTACGGACTACCATTGCCCAGTAAAAAACATTCACTTAAAAAGCAATTATCTCTCATTCATGGACTCATCAAGCGTTTTTATTAATGGTTTTAGCAGATATTTTAGTACCGTATTGCGTCCGGTTATAATTTCTACCGTAGTTGTCATTCCTGGTTGTATAGAGATAATCTGCCCATTTTGTCCGTTTAGATTGTGACCGACAGTTTTTATTCTAGCCTTATAGTAAGGCTGTTCATTTGGTTTTAGATTTTCATCTATAGTATCCGGACTGATATACACAAGCTCTCCTTTTAGTGTTCCATAAATAGTGTAGTCATAAGCATCTATTTTTATTATCGCATTATCACCATGTTTAACATGCCCTATATCTTGTGGTCTTATTTTGACTTCTATTAGTAAATCATCGCCTGCAGGCACTATTTGTAATAGTTCATCGGTAGGTTTTAGTACGGCTCCGATCGTAGTGAATCTAATATTTTTAACTATACCCGCCATCGAAGCCTTTATCTTTGTATGCTCTAGCGCATCTCTTTTTTGTGCCAAATTTTGACTTAGTGAGTCCAAGTCCTCTTGAGCCTTAGCCAAGTCTGATTGTGCATCTTGAAAGTATTTATTTTGTTTTGTTGAGATTTGTGTCTGTATGTCGACTACTTGTCTTTTTAGTCTTATAACATCAGACTTAGACACATCGCCTGATTGTAGTAATGGCTCATTCATATCTAGTTCTTCTTGCGCTAGTTTCAAAGATTGTTTTAACGACGATAATTCTTGATGAATTGCTGTTTGTCTTTTTTCAAATAAAAGCTTTTCTGTAGATACTAGTTCAGGGGTATTTTTAACATCATCCGGAAATATAAGCGCAACACCTAATACTTCAGATTTTAACCTAGCAATCTGGGCTTTTAATGCTAACGACCTAGCCTCAACCTCTTTATATGCCGCTTCGACTTTTGTCTCCCCAACTACGGCCAACAGCTCTCCTTTTTGAACCTGCGAGCCTTCTCTTACCAATAGTCTTTCTAGTACACCCCCCTCCATGGTTTGTATATTTTGACTATGAGAACTTGCTATTACCGAACCTTGAACTCTTGTCGTCTGATCTATTTTGAAAAGCCATGCCCATATAATAAAAGCAATCAATCCTACCGATACGCTTCGCAATACGGTTTTGTTCTTCTGCATTATTTTATCTCCTGTTCCGATTGGCGAAGGCGTTCGTTTCCGCTTTCTACGGTTCGTAAAACTTCATCTCTGTGTCCATCTAAAACTATAGAACCGTTATGCATTACTACAACTCTATCGGCGTATTTTAGTAGTTGTTTTTTATGCGTAGCAAATACGATAGTTTTATCACTAAATTGCTCAAAAATAGCCTTTATTGCACTTTCTTCGCTTATAGAATCAAGAGCCGTACCTGGTTCGTCGAGAAGAATTACGTTTGCGTCTTTTCCGATTAAAACCCTGGTAATTCCAGCCAACTGTCTTTGACCGCCTGACATACCGTATCCACCCTCGTTAATAACCATTCCGAGGCCTTGCGGATGACTTTTTATAGCTTCAAAAAGTGTAGTTTTTTTAGCGCACTCTAAAATAAAATCATCGCCAGGATCTTTGTCTAATCCTAAGATTAAATTTTCTCTCAACGTCGCATTGAAAAGTCTCATATCTTGAGGCATATAATAAACGTTTTTTCTAGCAAAAACAGGATTTAGATTTGAGTAATCTATGCCGTCTAAAAAGACTCTGCCGTCATCTGGTCTATACAAACCAGAAAGCAGTCTTAAAAGCGTTGACTTACCTGAACCTATGGAGCCTACTACTGCTATTTTTTCACCCTTCGTTATTGTTAGGTTTGCAATTCTTACTACAACTTTGTCCTTATACGCAAAAGATATATTTTCAACTGATAACTCACCTATGCATTTTTGTGGACTTACATATTTTCCTGCACAAGATTCTATATCGTCCCCAGGAAGAGATAAAATGGCATCTAAACCTCTTAATGCAAGCTTGGAATGCTCCCATTGTGTTATAATACTAACCGTTTGAACTACTGGTGAGAGAGCTCTTTGTGAGATTATGGTAGCGGCTAAAAGCCCTCCCATACTCAAGTTGCCGTCGATTATTTCATACACGCCTACCGCCACCATTAAAACATACGATAACTGCTGTACAAACTGCGATAATCCGGCGCTGATGGTATTATGCGATTTTAGTTTTAAATCGGATTCTGCTATTTGTCGACTAAATTCATTCCATTTTCTGATAAAAAGCTCTTGAGCTTGATTGCTTTTTATACTCTCTATGCCGTCAATCGATTCGATAAGTAAACCATTTTTTAGTGTTGATTCAATCAAGCTTTGACTTGTCAACTTTTCTATAGAACGAGTAAAAAACAGCCCCATTCCTATTGCTATAGGAAATAAAAACAACGGCACCAAAGCAATCTTGCCGGATATTAGAGCTATAACACCTATAAACAAAAAAGCGAAAGGAATATCTGCTATTAAAAATAGAGTTGTCGAAGTCATAAAAGCCCTAACAGACTCATACAATCTAACTTGTGCCGCAAAAGTGCCTATAGTATTTGGTCGTTTATCCATTCTGACGTTAATCGCCTTTGAAAAAAATAGGTTTGAGAGTTCCAAATCTATATCTTTGTAGATTTGGTCTATCATAAACGAACGAGATTCTTTTATTGTAAATTCTATAATCATAGCCAAAATAACACCTACGGTAAGCACCCAAAGCGTCGAAGTTCCGTAGCTTGGAATCACTCTATCGTAAACCTGCATTGAATAAAGACTTATTGCAAGACTAACTATATTTAATACTAATGTACCAAAAGCCACCTCTATAAAAATCTTCTTTCTGTTTAATATAGCGGATATAAAATGTTCCGTAGCCGATTTTGGATTTATAACTGATAATGAAGCAGAAAAAAAATCTATTTTTTTACTCATTTCACACTCTCTTCAGCTATTAAAATTGCTAATTTTTTGGCTGAAATCGATGAGCCTATCTCCATGTCGGCAAAGTTGTATTTTGCGTCTACCGCCTCTTTTTTTGAGTTTAGTAAATCAAACCAACTTCTTTTTCCTATAATATACTGTCTTTCATACGATGACGCTACTTTATCGCTTTGTTCTACATAATCTCTCGCATCGTCAACCTGAGATAGATAGTTTCTCATCTCGTTATATTGACTTGTAAGCTGTTCACTTATATCTAATTTACCTGACTCAAAAGAGCTTTTGGCCGACAATATTTTTTGTTCTGCCGACTCTATGGAGGATACAGTTGAAAATCCGGCTCCAGTTTGCATATTTGCGACAAGAAACACCCTTGATCTATCTCCGTTTATTTCTTGTGCCAGTCCAGCATACCGTTCGTATCTCATAGATACTTGAGGATATAAAGCAGATTTCTTTATTTCCTTATCCGATTCGGCTTGTTTTATTTCATACTCTAGTCGTCTTAGTGTAGGCGAATTTTTAATAACCGTAGCAGTCAATTCATCAAGCGAACCGTAATTAGGAGTAAAATTAAACGCTTCAATATCTTTTTCGATTACTTTTTTAGACATTAATATAGACAATGCAGAGAGGCTATTTTGCAGTGAAATTTTAAACTGACTAAGTTCAGAATTTGCCTGATTTAGTCTAGCCCTAGCCAAAGAGACATCTGCTTCAGAACTGACACCGCTTGTTAGTCTGTTTTGTATAGATTTATATAACCTATTGTGCTCTACTACGTTTTGCTCAGAATACTTAACTTTTTGTAGATACTTTAAACAATTTCCGTAAGCATCGACAACTTTTATTGAAACTTGCTTAAAAGCTTCAGCTATAGCTTCTCTTGCTCCGTAAAGTTTTGCGTCAGCTTCGTCTATACCGCCGGATATTTTACCTCCGGTATAAAGAGGTTGCTCTACGGAAGCCGTAAGTCCGTTTTGATTGTTATATCCAGGTTCTTTTGAGCTAAGTCTTTGTGTTTGTGCAGAAAAATTAAACCACCTTTGCCATTTTGCTACGTCTAAATCACTAACGCTAGAGCCAAAATCTGCTTTTTTGCTTTTAATCAAAGGGTGAGTATCGAGCGATATTTTTATAGCCTCATCTAAGGTTAGCGCTAAACTTGATGATGCAAAAAACATCAAACTAAAAAATATTTCTTTAAAATACAACATTTAACTTCTCTAAATTTTTTAATATTTTGTATATTATGAGCTTATATTATCTCTTTATTGTGTAGTAATCGTGTAGTATCGAATTTGTGGTAGTTTAACAAAAAAGTGTTAGCGTAGTATTAGTGTTTGCGATTTTTGATTGAAATTTTTAATGGTTGACGTAATAGTGCTTAATCAATAATAACTGCAGGTTTTTTGTTTGTAAAAAACGGCGGTTTTGCCAGCCAAACAACTCCTATCAAGCAAAACATAATGATGCCTGAGAGCCAAAAAATATCGACGGTAGACATTGTAATCGCTTGGGAATTTGTCATTTGCTCCAACAGTGCATATGCCTGATGGGATTGTCCGCCTATATTTTCTATAGCTGTATTTGTTATATGTGAAAATGGAGTAACACTTTCGCACAATCTCTCATGATGTAAATCCGCTCTTCTATCCCACAAAGTAATACTAATAGACGTACCTACAGCTCCGCCCAAAACTCGCAAAAAATTAACAAGCCCCATAGCGGAAGCGTTTTTTGTCGGGTCGATTCCTGCTAGTAATATCGTAGTGAGAGGTACAAAATACATTGCCGTTCCGGCTCCAAGTATAATCCTCGGCAAAGCTATTGTCATCATATCAGCTTCAGTGTTGAAGTTACTTTGCATTATGTATGCGGTTCCAAAAATAAAAAAACCTATAGAGACAATAACTCTAAGGTCAAATTTATGCAAATTTTGACCGATGATTGGCGATAGTATAAAACCAAAAATTCCGACTCCAGCCGATACGAAACCAGCCCAATAAGCCGTATACCCCATCTGAGTCTGAAGCCACAGCGGATAAACGACAACTCCTCCCATAAATACTAAGTAGCCGATACTTAAAGCAATCGTGCCGATTGTGAAATTGCGTTTTTTAAATAACGTAAGATCTACCATCGGATGTGGATGGTAAATTTCCCAGACAATAAAAAAACTAAGCGTTACCAGCGCTATAGCACTAAGAGAAAGTATAAGATTTGAATCAAACCAATCCAAATCATTACCTTTATCCAGCATTATCTGTAGCGAGCCTACGCCGATAATTAATAAGGCTAATCCTATGGTGTCAACTGCAGTTTTGACAATTTGCGTTTCACTACTCTTAAGCAGTAGCCAAATAGTAAACGCCGAAATAATCCCTATAGGAATATTTATATAAAAAATCCAAGGCCAAGTGTAATTATCCGTAATATATCCGCCAAGAAGAGGTCCGAATATCGGGGCTATCATAACGGTCATCCCCCAAAAAGCGAGCGCTAATCCTTTTTTGTGATCGGGATATACCGATAATAAAAGACTTTGGGATAGCGGCATCATAGGCGCCGCCGCGGCTCCTTGCAAGACTCTAAAAAGCACTAGCATTTCGAAACTATCCGCTAGTCCGCACATCCAAGACGTAAGAGCAAAAAGCAAAGTTGATGCTATAAACAGCCTAACTTCGCCAAAACGTCTAGCAAGCCATCCTGTAAGCGGCATAGCTATTGCGTTGCTTGCGGCAAACGATGTTATAACCCATGAGCCTTGATTTGGACTTACAGCTAAATCCCCTGAAATTGCAGGTATAGAAACATTTGCTATCGTAGTATCTAGTACCTGCATAAAAGTAGCTAATGATAGAGCTATTGTTACGATAACTATAAACGATGCTCCAAGTTTCTCTCTCATCTATTTTCTTTTAGAATCCGTTCGAATATTTTTTGAGCTTCAGTATCAGCATCGCCATAAAAAGAACTTTTATAAGGCGTAAAATTCTGAACGCCTAGTGCTTTACCGCTTTTATCAGAAGCGTTAACCGTAACATCTGTTGACATACCTATTTTTAACGGGTGTGTTTTTAATTCTTCTTTATTTATAGCTATCCTCACAGGTACTCTTTGGACGATTTTTATCCAGTTACCGCTTGCATTTTGAGGCGGAAGAAGTGAAAATACGCTTCCGGTTCCTGCTGAAAAACCTACTATATTACCGTGCAACGGCTCATTTTTACCGTAAATATCGGCAAGAATTTTTACCGGTTGTCCAATATGGATATTTTTCAACTGAGTCTCTTTAAAGTTTGCGTCAATCCATATATCATCTAGCCCAACAACCGCCATCAGAGGGCTTCCTGCGTTTATTTTCTCTCCGACTTGAGCGCTTCTTTTGGCTACCACGCCGTCGATAGGCGAAAAAATAGATGTTCGTTTTTCGTTCAAAACTGCACTTTTTAACTCATTATAAGACAATAGTACCAATGGATTTTGCTCTAATTTTACACCGTTTGTCTCTTTTTGCAACGCTTCCAAATCGCTCATTTTAGCTTTTAGCTCATTTTTTGCGGTTTGCAAGGCATCATTTGCATGGGATAGTTCTTCAGACGAAACTACCCCAATATCAGAGTTTCTTCTATCAAAATCCATTTGCGCTTTTTTTAGATTGGTTTCATCTATCGCAACACCTACCTTTGCGCTTTCTACCATTTGATAAAGTTTTGCTGTTTGGCGAATAACTTTCGCCAGGTTTTCTTCGGCTTTTTCTAATGACAACTTCTCGTCTTTGTCGTCTAGTTTGATTAGAAGTTGCCCTTTTTTGACGGCTTGCGTATCATCAACCAAAACTTCCGCTACGGTTCCTTGAATCTGTGAACTAATAACTACTATATTCCCGCCTACATACGCATTATCTGTTGATTCCAAATATTTCAATACGGTCTCATAATAAAAAGTGAAGCCTATGCCGATAGCAATAAATATAGCGGCAAGAGCAAAAAGCGCTCTGTTTCTTGTTTTATTTTTTTGTTCATTTTCTTGCATCTAAACTTCCTTGCTTATCATAATAACCGCCGCCAAGAGCCTCAATTAGCGTAATTTGCGTCTGTGTTCTATCTTTTTGTAGGGATATTTCATCTACTTCGCTTTTTAATCTTTCTACCGTTGCCGCTAATGTCGGCAATCTACCGTTTATACCTGCCGTCAATCTTTTGGTAGCTATTGTCTCATTTGATTTTTTGGCTTGTAGATCAAAATTGTGGCTCCTTAGTTGTTCATCTATTAGCTTTGATTTTTTTATTGTGGCAACTACTTCATTTGCCGCTTTTATGACAATAGCATTGTAGTCATACACGGCAGAGTCGTAGTCATATTCAGCGATGCGAAAGTTAGCTTTTCTGGCTCCGCCGTCAAAAAACGGTAGCGATATTGCGGCTCCTACGCTCGGCGAATAAGAAGATACTTCCGTAAATTTAACCATATCCATAGAGATGAATCCCAAAAATGCAGACAGGTTAATATTTGGATAAAAAGAGGCTTTTGCGTTTGTTATTTTTGCCTCTTTGCTTTTTACGATATGTTTTTGAAGTGTTATATCAGGTCTATGCGCTAGCAGATTTATATAAATATCCTTTGGTAAATATATCTGCTTGTTTTCATTAATTGTTGGAGTTTTTAGTATAGCCGTAAAAGACGGCTCTTTGCCGCTCAATATACAAAGACTCTTTTTTTGCAGTTCTATAGAACGTTTTATTGCTAAAATTGCTTGCTCTAACTGTGAAATTTTAGATTTTTGTTCATTTACAACCGTTTCGTCTATTAGTCCTCTATTATATTTAGCCGATAAAATATCCATAGCTTCCCTTGACGCCGATAATGACTTTGTCAATACACCAACCGCCTTTTCATCATAGTACCAAGATACATATATCTTTGCTATTTCGCTAGAGATGGAAAGCCTAGACGCTTCTAGTGAAGCCATGTGTGCCAACGATGACTCTTTTGCCGCTTCAAATAATGAACTTTTTGCATTCCAAAAATCAAAATCGTAGTTCAAAGAAGCTCCAACCTGATAAGTAGAATAGTAACTTCCGCCGTACGGCGGCGGATAGATATAGTTTTCGCTAAAACGCTCCCTGGACACGCTTGTTCCAAAATCAATCTGCGGTAGCATAACGGCTTTTGAGGAATTTAAAGCCTCTTTTGCTTGTTTCACTCTTAATTGGGCGCTTTTGATATTTGGAGAGTTTTCCAAGGCTTCGCCAATAAGCGAATTTAGCTGAGTATCATCAAAAACTAGCCACCAATCTTTTTGGATAATATCTTTTTTGCCAGAGTTTACGTTTAACATTTCGACGTCATTTTGTATATTTACCGATTTTACTACCGATGAAACAGCGCTCTTCGGTGCGCATCCATACAGAATCACTATCGGTAAAGCAGTTGCTATTACGTGGTTTATTTTCATGTGTTATACACTCTCAAAAATTATAATATCTTCAAAAATATCTTAAAAACACTTCCAATCTTACTACTTTCTATTTTATAATCAAGATTATGAAGTTTCAAAATGGCTATAATAAGTCGCAACCCTACCCCGTTTTTGATTCCGTCTTTATCGTATGTTGATTTTACAAACATAGAGTTTTCTACGGTTTTTACTATTTCATGTTCTATACCACCGCCTTCATCTTTTATTGATAATAAAACGGTAGTTTCATCTATTGGTTCCAATGAAAAAAGTATCTCTTTATCTTCCGGTGTATACTTTATGGCGTTATCTAAAATATTAAATATAGCCCTATATAAAAGCTCTCTATCACCGTTAACAAAGATTTCGCCTACTATGCTTGAAGTAAACCTCTTATTTTGAGATTCAGATAAATCTGAAAAAAATAAACTAAGCTCAACAGCCAAATCGCTCATATTAAACAGCTCTATTTTTGGGATAATAGTTTTTTCTTCCAATCTAGTAAGCAATAAAAGTCTATGAATAAGCTGATTTAGTTTTGAAATTTGTTCTAAATCGTTTGCAAATTTTTGCTTTATTTCAAGAGGAGTATCTTCTCTTTCTATTGCATGTTCTATATGATTTTTAATCACGGAAAGAGGTGTTTTTAGCTCATGTGACATAATAGTCAAAAAGTTTTTTTGATACGTGAAATGGCTTCTTAGTTTTTCAAACGTCAAGTTTATACTTTCTATCAAAAAGCCGATTTCGTCATCTGATTTTTTCGTAAAACCTATATTGAATTTATCTTCGCTTAGCTTTCTAAGCGTCAATGATATATCGGTTAACGGCGCCAATAAGTATCTCATTAGAAAATATACCAATACGGAAATAATAACAAGCGTGGTAAGCAATATTGTAATAAGCTTTTTGTAATTTTCTGAAATACTATCGTCAATTGCAATAGCAAGCACAATAGATGTACCGTCGGCGTATTTTTTAACATGAACCCTAAATATCACATCATAATTACCTGTGAAATTAATATACTTAGTATCCACTATTACGGTTGAGTTATCAGCTATCTTATCAACTGGAATTGGAATAGATTTGGCTATTTCACTGGTATATACGGTTTGATTATTTTTTGTAATTTTAAGCCAATACTCTTCAAATAGTATATGTTTTAGAGAAGGCTGATTTTGCATACTATGGTCCATAAGAAATTTTATCTGCTCAGTATCCTCCGATAAATGTTCATCAACCATAATCTCTAAGTCTCTAGCATAAGATATGTATAAGGTTAGCGAAATAAATAAACTTAGTAATATTGTAGAAAAAAGATAGAAAATAGCAATTTTAGAGCTAATTTTCAACCGTTCAGCCTAAAACCGACCCCTCGAACCGTTTCTATTAAATTTTGATTTTGAAGCTTAGTTCGGAGGTTTTTAATGTGCATATTTATAATATGTGAAGATTTGTCGAAATAGTCGGTATAAATATGCTCCGCTATTTGAATTGAAGTTAAAATATTATTTTTATTATAAAAAAACAACTCAAGAATTGAAAACTCTTTTGGTGTTAGATTTATTTCCATTCCATGCTTTATTACTTTTCTTTCAGCAATATTTATCTCTATATCATCTATTTGAAGTTTAACCTGCTTATTTGGAGTATTGCGTCTTAAAAGAGCTCTAATTCTAGCTTTTAACTCAATCATCGAAAAAGGTTTTGCTAGATAATCGTCGGCGCCAAGATCTAAACCTAAGACCTTGTCGTCTAATTCATATTTTGCACTAAGAATCAATACTTGAACAGATGAGTTTGCACCCATTCTAATCTTTTCCAAAATATCAAGTCCGTTCATATCTGGCAGATTCAAATCAAGCAATACAAGATCAAAGCTATCTTTCGTAATTTTTTGTAGCGCTATGACGCCTGAATTAGCAGTTGTTACGTCGTAGTTATCCTTTTTTAAGCTTTCGGATAGGCCTTTTAGAAGTTCCGTATCGTCTTCTATTATCAATATTTTCATATGGATACCATAGACTAGTCTCTCATTGTAACACTACCTGATTTTATACCGGTCCACTCTTGTATGATTCTTTTTTGCTGTTCACTCATTTTCGCATCTTCATGTGCGGCAAGATATAAGTGCATAGGCATAGCCGTTATGATTTCTCTATAGATAAGTTTTTTAAGTTTTGTTTTTCTTGCCTCATCATACTGTTCCCACTCGGAGAAATTAAGCCATTTTCTCGCATTATTGACATCGCTTATAACAATCCACGATGCAGGGGCTATATTACTATACCACGGCCATACGGTATTATTTGAATGGCAATCATAGCATGAAGCTTTAAGTATACTCATCACTTGCCTATCTGCCTTTATCTCTAAAGATGGGTCTGTTTGAGGATTTGTTTTTTCAAAACGTATAATTTGTAAAAATGCAAAAAAAGAGATAAAAATTATCGCTAATCTTTTTGGTGCTGACATTGTGTACCTTTTATTTATCTATTATTTTTTTTCAAAATGTTCATGTATTTGTCCGTCATTAAGCATAATATTGGAGTAATCTTCATAATTTATATTGTCTCTTTTTTCTGACGTATACAATCTGTAGGTATACTGAATAATTAGTACCGCTATAATTCCGGATGAGATAAAGTACACATAACCTTGCAATTCTTCAAGCGTCAATCCAAATAAGATTTTTTGATTTTCTTCAAAAGAAAACATTGGAAGTACGGCACAAAGAGTGCAAACCAACACTACAAAGAGCAAGAACAAAGCTTGCTGATATTTTTTCATAAAACCGACTTCCTTATATTTTTTCTTGCAATCGTATTATATTTTCTTCAATTTTTGTTCAACTTGATCGACAAGTCTAAAATAAATCATCGCCTCCACTATCAAATCCACCTGAATCAAAAGCGCCATCCACATCGTTTGAATCAAGAAACGAATCATTGGTTGACGTATCCTGGTAGTAGTTATTATTTACCACTGTCTCATTAATAGGCGCGCCACTACCCATAAAAGAACCACCAGAGGAGGAGCCAAAAAGATGTGAGACGCCCTCAAATAAAAACATTCCTCCTGCAACTCCAGCCGCAGTGGTACCTGCGCTTCTTAGAAAATCACCAAATCCTGAGCCTTGAGCGGCTTGATTTGGATATTGCTGTTGTGGTTGTGGTTGTGGTTGATAGTTCTGACTCTGAGCGCCAAAATATGATTTTACTGCATTCTGATTTTGATTGCCCAAAAACGACGCCTGAGGAACATTTGTCTGTTTAGTTTCTAATTCAGCAACTCTTGCGTTAAGTTCCGTAATAGAGTGTTGCATTAGTAGTATATTTTGAACAAGTATATAACCTGCATCAGGTTGCGTGCTCAATGCCTGTTTTATCATCATATCTGCTTCCGGGTCTTTAGTTATATTGCGAACAGATGTTAATTTGCTTAAAAAATCCTGTAGCATATTTCTTTCCATCGGTGTCATTTCATATCCTTTCTAGGCTCTGCTCTAGCGGCTCTGGCGGCTTTTAGATCTATTTTTGTTTTTTCTCTACAAGCTTGAAACTCTTCTTTATTTGTTGCGCTAGAAACACAATTTTTTGCATCATTTAATATTCTTATCTCTTTGTCTAGATTTTCAATAGCCCTACTTTTCATTCTTTCTATATTCTGGTTCTGAGGCTCAGCCATCAATATGCTAGATGAGATAATAGACACGATTGTTATTATTTTAAAAAGCATCTTGTCTCCTTCATTTTGTATTTTCGTTGACAATTGTAGCATAAATTTTTACCCTTTATTTGTTCGGTTTACATTCCATTAACATTCTGGCAACGGTAACTTTTGTGTGTTTAACTAGATTTACGTTTTATTTACCCATCATTGAAGTGGAAGATATATACTTTCGTTGCCACTAGTTTAGAGGGAGCGTTTATTTTTTTTATATAGCTTTTACGCATTTGACCTCAGCTTTGTTATACCAACTCCTCCTAAAGTTGCCACGGTTATTACTAGAAAATAGCCGTGGGTTTTCTACGGTTCAACAAAATTAGGTAATAAATACTAAATTGCTATCTTCTATTATATCTATAATATTGCTGACCTCTGTGCAACTCATGATGATAAAAACTATGTCTCATTCCATCATAAATTAAACCGTAAACAAGTACGGCACCAGCGACATCCACAATATCATATACTGGATTTCTGTTGAATATCCGCTCTCTAATATAAACAGGTCTATCATAAACTACGGTTCTATCCTCTATAACAACCGACGAGGTTTGTATTGGTTGCGATATCTCTGTTTGGATCTGATTAGGCATTCCGACTTGCGGCTGTCCTGGCGATAGCTTTTCAACTTTGTATATTGTTTGATCTTGGCTATTATCGTATAATATTGTTCCATTAGGAAGTATATAGCCTGCGGAAAAAAGATTTACTGTTATGGTTGTTGCAAGCAAACCGGTTTTCAATAAGCTTTTCATCGTTTATCCTTTGTGATTATAAATTTATAAAAAGAAATTTATCGTTTTATTATGAATTAAACGTGAATTGAAAGTAAACTTAGGTAAACAAAGTAGAAAGAAGGCTAGCGTAGTACCGCTAGCCTTCATATTTAAGCCCTTTCGGCTAATTTATAATTTTCAATTTGATTGAAATTTAGATATTTGTATATCTGGTCTTCTTTGCCGGCAACCGCGGCAGGAACGATACTCATATACTCCTCCACCGTAGGTATTCTGCCAAGTTTTGCGCATACCGCCGCAAGCTCCGCACTTCCTAGGTATACTTGAGTATTAATTCCAAGTCTGTTGTCGAAGTTTCTAGTACTTGTTGAAAATACTACAGCGCCCTCGCCCGCTTGCGCTTGGTTACCCATACATAGTGAGCATCCTGGCACTTCCGTTCTAGCTCCGATTTTTGCGTATGTTTCATAGTAACCTTCGTTTTGAAGCTGTTTTTCGTCCATCTTCGTAGGCGGCACTATCCAGAATGTATTTACTGCTATTTTGCTCTCGTTTTTCATCACTTCGCCTGCCGCTCTATAGTGACCGATATTTGTCATACATGAGCCAAGGAATACCTCGTCAAGTTTCACTCCAGCCACTTCGCTTAAAGGTTTAACTAGGTCTGGATCATTTGGACATGCAACGATTGGCTCTTTGATTTCGTTTAGGTCTATTTCGATTATAGCTTTATACTCAGCATCCGCATCTGGCTCAAGAAGAGTCGGGTTTGCTAGCCACTCTTTCATTTTATCGGCTCTTCTTTGGATTGTCTTAGCATCAGCATATCCAGCCTCGACCATCGCTTCTAACAACACGATATTTGATTTTATATACTCGATAACAGGCTCTTTGTTGAGTCTTACAGTGCAACCAGCCGCACTTCTTTCAGCAGATGCGTCAGATAACTCAAATGCTTGCTCTACTTTTAGGTTTGGAAGACCTTCGATTTCCAAAACTGTACCGTTGAATACGTTTTTCTTGCCTTTTTTCTCAACAGTAAGTAAACCCATTTGGATAGCTTTGTATGGAATAGCGTTTACAAGGTCTCTTAGCGTGATACCTGGTTGCATTTCACCTTTGAATCTTACAAGTACGGATTCTGGCATCTCCAGAGGCATTGAACCCGTAACTGCGGCAAATGCAACAAGACCTGAGCCAGCAGGGAAAGATACACCGATAGGGAATCTCGTGTGAGAGTCGCCGCCAGTTCCAACCGTATCGGGTAGCACCATTCTGTTTAGCCATGAGTGGATAACGCCATCACCCGGTTTAAGCGCCACACCGGTACGTGAGCTGATAAAATGCGGAAGTGTAGCGTGAAGTTTCACATCTGCAGGTTTTGGATATGCCGCAGTATGACAAAAACTTTGCATCACAAGGTCCGCCGAGAAGCCAAGCGCACTTAGCTCTTTTATCTCGTCTCTAGTCATCGCACCGGTTGTATCTTGGCTTCCTACAGTAAGAGTCATAGGCTCACAGTATGTTCCTGGTCTAACACCTGCCACACCGCAAGCCTTACCGACCATTTTTTGCGCTAGTGTATAGCCCTTGCCAGTGTCTTTTGGTTGGTTTGGAGTCTTAAATATCGTCGCTTCACCCATGCCTTTTGCACTTCTTGCTTTTGCCGTTAGACCGCGACCGATGATTAGCGGAACCCGTCCACCTGCCCTTACTTCATCTAAAATCGTGTTAGGACTTAGCGTAAAACTAGCTATTTTTGCGCCATTTTTTCTAATTTCACCGTTTTTAATATCGATTTCAATTTCGTCGCCGCTCTCCATCTGCGTTACATCTGCTTGGATAGGAAGTGCGCCTGAGTCTTCACAAGTAGCGAAGAATATCGGAGCGATAACGCCGCCTATAACTACACCGCTAGTTCGCTTGTTCGGCACACCTGGAATATCATCTCCTATATGCCATTGAACTGAGTTTAGAGCTGATTTTCTAGAGCTTCCAGTACCTACGACATCACCTACGTAAATGAGCGGCAAGCCTTTTTTCTTTAGTTCGGCAATAGTTTTCAGACCTTCAGGCATTTTTGCTCTTAGCATAGCATTTGCATGAAGTGGGATGTCTGCTCTTGTAAACGCTTCACCAGCAGGAGATAGGTCATCTGTATTTGTTTCGCCTGGCACCTTAAACACTACGCCTTTGATAACATCAGGAGTCGCAGTTCTATTCGTAAACCACTCCGCATTTGCCCAAGAAGTGAGAACTTCATCAGCTAATACATTTGATTTTGCAAGTTCAACTACATCATTGAATGCTTCGTATACCAGCAGTGTGCCTTTTAACTCATTTGCCGCCGCTTTTGCTACCGTCAAATCAGAGCTTGAAAGAGCATTTATAAGTGGTTTTACATTATAGCCGCCAAGCATTTTGCCTAGTATTTCTACCGCTTCTATTTTTGTAATAGTCGCACAACTATTTTCTCCCGATACGATTTTTGCAAGAAATTCAGCTTTTATTTTTGCCGCATCGTCGACGCCAGGATTTACTCTTTCGGCAATTAATGAAAATAAAAACTCATCTTTTTTTTCACTTGTCAAAAGCAATTTAATAACTTCATCAACCTGTTCAGTCGTCAAAGCAAGCGGTGGCAATCCGTTTAGTGCCGTTCTTTCGTCACAATGTTTTTTGTAATCTTCTAAAAAACCCATTTTTCTCTCCAATTTAAGATTTATGCCGTAATATTAGCAAAAATTTCAGTTAAAGCAAATCAAAATGTTTCAAAAAGTAATCATTTGAATTCTACTTTTTGCTAAAGTGTTTCGATTTTGCACATTATAGGAGACATAGTATGAGGTTTAAATTAGAAGGACTTCAAAACTCTGGCGGCTGGAGCGTAGATGATTTATGTCCAAAATGCGGTGAAAACAAAAGTGAATGTAGTTGCAATGAATCAAAAGAGTTGATAGAGCCATCCAAACACTCTCTAGTTTTTCGCCTAGAAAAGCGAAACGGTAAGCCGGTAACGGTTGTTTACCCTTTTTTTGTAGAAGAAGTAGCCCTAAAAGAGACACTCTTAAAACTCAAAAAATCGCTTGGAGTCGGTGGGGCAATAAAATCAAATGAGATAGAGCTACAAGGCGATATAAAAGAAAAGGTTAGAAATTTATTAGAAAAAATGGAATTTAAATTTAGAAAAAATTAGAAATGTCAAAGTATTAATCTATTTTTGAAAACAATAATATGTAAAAAAAATCAAACCTTATCACTTTCCCCAGATTGCAGTCTTTACACAAAGTTCGTAGATTTTCGGTGTCAAGCGAAGCGTTAAATTAGTCAGTTAAAAACTCATAAAATCTTAAAAATTATCACTTTTTGAAACCTCAAACCACCTCTGTTTTGATACTGATTGATTCTAGGATTTGCTCCACTCTATTTTTAGGGACATTTTCGGTGACATTTTTAGGGGCATTTCTTGTTGCTTCCAAAATACACTCAAGCATAAACTCCACAATATTTGACGGCAGGGTCGCCGCTGGAGGGGATGATTGGAGTAGATTTGCATTATTTTGTGAAGATGGTATAATTTGACCATAACTTAAATTAGAAGGAGATGAGATGGACGCAGAAGGATTAGGAATATTACTTTGGGATGGTTGCTGCGGTTCCGTTTATATTGTTTGGTGTGATCTGTCAACCCTTTTTGGTACAAAAAATTCTCACAATCCCCAAATATTTTATGCGACCTTTGATTTCTCATCAAGCCACCACCTAATCTCTGCTTCTATCGGTGAGAGATAGTCATTG
>Ga0078972_1001436_pt1 | contig 88998 bp, 73 predicted proteins | sample YelNatPaOPGAMG01_FD_67568 | JGI IMG/M metagenome (GOLD analysis project Ga0078972, IMG submission 67568) | Hot spring thermophilic microbial communities from Obsidian Pool, Yellowstone National Park, USA - OP-RAMG-01 (SPADES assembly) (version 2) | ecosystem: Environmental > Aquatic > Thermal... | reverse complement strand
CGCCTTTCACTACGGCTCAGCTCGGCCGCCGCTGGAATTGCTGCGCTTGCTCGCAATTCCTTCACTTCGCTCCAGTTCGAATCCCCTCAAAGAAGATTGCAATGCCGGGAGAGGGATTCGAACCCTCACGGGAATTACTTCCCAACGGATTTTAAGTCCGTTGCGTCTGCCTTTCCGCCATCCCGGCTAATCGATTGTTTTTCAGTATTTTTAATTTTCCTGCTTCAAATGAATTTTCTTCTGCTGAATTATTATACAACACTTTAGTTTCATTCAAAATTGAAAAACATCAAATTTTTCTGCTGAATGGGGTTTTTTGAAACTTAGAAAACAACAAGATTATATTTAGTTGAACCGAGGCCGATTTTTTCTCCATAAGAAAATTGGTGGGAATAATTTAAATTCGGTTTAATTTTCAAAAATACGTCATGCCCGTTTAATTTATTTAACAGGTCAATTGAACATTTATCAACAGCAACAGGATCATCTGAAACACAAATTCCTATATCTTTTGATAATATTTTCCCTGGATTTTTACAGCAGTCACAATCTTCTGCAATGTTTATCAAAAAATTAATTGCGAAAAATTTATTTTTGTAGAATTTTATGATTCCGTGCGCATATTCACAAAGTCTTTCCTGAAACATTTCATGAGAAATACTGCTCCAGGGAATTCTTATTGCGCCAGAAGGACAAACATGTACACACCATGCACATCCTTTACATTTTTTGCTATCAATATATGATTTTTTATCCATGATTGAAATTGCGCCAAATAAACATTCTTTTTCACATTTACCGCATCCAGTGCAGACAGATAAATTAACTGCAGGGGTGACATTTGAATGCATTGCAAATTTGCCCTTTCTTGAAGCACATCCCATTCCCATATTTTTAATAGTTCCACCAATTCCTGCCATAGAATGTCCTTTAAAATGAGTTATTGCAATCATCCCTGAAAATTCTTTATACTCCTTTGCAAAGTATAATTTTTTAAAATATTTTCCATTGGTGTCAATTTCAAACTCATAATCACCATTAAATCCACCTGCAATCAATACTGGTATATTCAGTTTGTCAAAATTATTCTTGTAAACAACTTCAAGATGGGAAAATGTATCGTCTCGTTCGCCCCTGTATAAAACATTTGTGTCTGTTAAAAAAATTGATGCACCTTTATTTTTCAACGCATTTCCTATTGGTTTTACATATTCTGGAGGAACCTGATTCTTATGGAATGAATTTCCAAAGTGAATTTTTAATCCCACGATATCGTTTTCCTTAAAAATATTAAATACTTTAATTTCATTGAGAAATTTATCAAATTGATCGATTTTTTCGATGGGTAAAAAGTAAACATTAGCCATTTCCATCTCCTGTTTTTTATATCTTATCACATTTTCATTGTACCACGATGATGGTGTTAACAAAAGACATGCTGGTTCAATATTCAATAGGATGTTATGGTTTCTCAACTGGATGAGTTTTAATCGGTCGTTTATCCTTTTCTTTCAAATTGTCTGAAGTACAGCGCTTTTTTGTTTAATCGGGTTTTTTGGCAGAGACAAAGTAAAAATCAGGTTCATCAATGACTTTTAGTGTAATAAACCCTGATTTTTCAAGGGTTTTTGCCAGTTTTGTTCCGTCTGGCACCACATCTTTTTCAATGCAGCCACCAGTGTTTTTGTGAAGATTGTTGACAAATTCTTTTCCTGTTGGATGTGATATGACAACAGTACCACCTTTTTTCAAAATCCTGTAGATTTCCTTCAATGCCTTTTTCTTGTTTTCAAAATGTGGGAAGCAGGCATTACAGATTACATAATCAAAACTTTCATCATCAAATGGTGTACTGTGAATATCAGCAATAAGAAATTCAGTTTTCAAATTTTTCCATTTTTCTTTTGCTTTTTTTATCATTTCAGACGAATAATCAATGGCAATAAGTTTTCCTTTTTTTGAAATCTTCTTCATAATATATGGAACAAGTACACCTGTTCCTGTTCCAACATCACATACAGCAGCACCTTTTTTCATTTGTATTTCTTCAATAACTCTTGCATGATTTTTATGTTCAACACACAGATCCCAGTGTTTTGCATGCATATCAAAAAATTTTCTTTTTTTATCTTCCATGTGATTTCCTTTTTGGAGAAAAGATTGTTGCAATGATAAAAATAACAACAGAGCAGAGGGCTATTGGAGCACCTGCAGGTATGTCCAGTGAAAAGGCAGTCATTAATCCAAGTGTTCCTGATAGTATGCCAAAGAAAGATGAAAGTAAAAACATTTTTTTTAAGTCATATGTTAACTGGTATGCAGCGGCTGCAGGATTGACAATTAATGCAAATACCAGCAGCCCACCAACTGCCTTTATTGATGCAGTAATTGTTGTTCCTGCGAGAAATAAAATCAAGTAATAAATCATTTTTGCAGGAATTCCTGAAGCAAGTGCAATGATTCTGTTAAAAATCAGTATTTGAATTTCCTTGAAAAACAGCAGCACGCATCCTGCAATTAAAATGCTTACAAGGCCGACAAGAATAAGGTCTGCTGTACTTACAGTGAGAATGTTTCCCCATAGAAATTTTAAGCCCTCACTTTTTGAACCAGGAATCATCGGAAGAAGAAGAAATGAAAGTCCGAGAGAAGATGAGAAAATAATGCCAAGTGATGTATCTGCCTTTATTTCACCTCTATCTGACAATGGTCCAAGAATTCCTGCAACAATAAAGCAAAAAATAAAGGAACATAACACTGGATTGATATGCAAAAGTATTCCAGCAAGTGCTCCAGCAAATGCAGCGTGCGACATACATACACCAATGAATGATAATCCCATTGTAACAACCATGACTCCAATAATGGAACAGGCAATGCCTGTGAGTATTGCTGCCATCCATGAATGAATCATAAAACTATAAATTTCCATCTATATCTTCCTTTGAAATAATTTCGCCCTGTTCAATGTAGAAAATACGTTTACAGAGTTTTTTGATTGTTTCCTTTTCGTGGGAAACAAGCAAGATTGTTATTCCTTTTTCTTTCTGGAAGTTTCTGATAATTTCTATGATTTTTTCCTTTGATGCCTCAGAAACAGAAGAAAATGGTTCATCTAATAATAAAATTTCTGGTTCCAGCATCATTGCTCTTGCAATCATTGCTTTCTGACGTTCACCACCAGAAATCTGTCCAAATGGCCTATTAAACAAATGAGATATTTCAAATTTTTCCATAATTTGATACGCCTGTTGAATTTCCTTATGCGATGGGTATTTGAAAAGGCCAAGTTTTCCATAACAGCCACTTAAAACAACTGTCCCTGTTAGAATTGGAATTCTATAATCAACATCAAAATTTTGAGGGACATAACCAGTCAAAATTCTGATATTCTGCGCTGTTTCAGGTGAAATTAGTGTATTTTTTACAAAAATGTTACCCCTGTAATAAGATAGCAAACCATTGACAAGCATCAACAGTGTTGTCTTTCCTGCGCCATTTGGACCATAGATCGCAACAGATTCACCTTTTTTAATAGAAAAGGAAATATTTTTGAGGACCAAATGAGATGCTCTTATCACATAAACATTTTCAAAAAGAATGTGTTTATCTATTGATTGCATTGTGGATAAGTTCAAGATTTTTCATGATAGTTGCTTCAACGTTATCTGTGTGTTCAAATCCACCAGGGAAATTACTCAGGATCACATGTGGTAGTTTTGTTTTTCTCGAAAGCATTTCTCCGGTACTTGTTCCACTTTGAAGGTTGCTGACTATCATCTTAACATTATAAGTTTTTGCTTTGTTAATTAACTCGGTAATGTTACCAGGGCTAATTTCCTCATCCCTACCAAAAGTTCCAGCAATATTGAACCCAAGATAATTAAGAAAATCCTGTTGCATTTTTGATGCAATGACAGGGACTGTTGAAAGTTTGTTGGCTGAGATAAAATTTTTTATCTTCCGGTCAAGAGCAGTCATCTTTTTTTTATATGAAATCAAATTTTTTTCATAAAATTCTTTGTTTGATGGGTCAATTGATACCATTATGTGAGTAATTTTTTCGCCTGCTTTGATTTGAACCTCTGGAATATTCCAGTTTCCTTCTACATCAAGGCGAAAAATTTTTGCACCTGTGTTTTCTACTGCCTTTGAAATATCATCAATGAAACCCTCCCAGCCATGATACAGTAAGATTCCATTATTACACAGTTTTTTCAAATCTCCTGGTTTGATTTCATAGTGCCCAGGGCATATGCCAGGTGGAATAAGAATAGTAACATTGACCTTTGATTTGCCAATTTCTTTTACACAACAACCAATGTGTGTACTTGTTGCCACAATTTCTAATTGTTTCGCAAAGATAAAAAACGCAGGAAAAATGAAAAACAAAATCATCAATTTCTTCATCATTTCTTGTTCCTTTTTTGTTTACAAATTTTCCGATTCTCCATTTCAAGTTCCTTTCTTTTGCAACCTACCTTTTTAGGACCTCCCCTTGGTCCCCTCCTGAAAAGAGGGGAATTCTGGATGTCCCTCCTGCAAGGAGGAGACCGAGCAGGTTGGTCTATCCTTGCAGAAGGTGATGTACCGTCCAAAAATCGGAATTTTAAATTTTAAAAGAAACTACATTCCAGAATAGGATGTATCCCAGTATTTACGCCAGTCAGGAGATATCACTGTTGCCTGTGCTCCGCTTCCATCAGCATTGCTGTGATATTCCTCAGGTCTCATCCATTTTACACTTCCGTCCCCAAAAAGAATATTACTTCCGCCTGAATGAACACGACAGACAGCCCAGAAAGATGTAGCTCCACCTGCAAAATTAACTCCTGCAGGACTTAACTCTGTATCATTCTTATAAGGGGGTCCTGCATTACAACCGCCCTGTCCATCAGAAGGTCTTCCCCATTCAGCAACCAGAATTTTACTGGCAATGTTTCTTATTTGTCCTTCTTTTCTCCCGGCAAAACCATATATTGTTCCATTAGAAACAAATGGAAGATTGACAGTGCCTATATTATATCCCTGTCCCCAGAACCACTTATCATATGATATGGTTTTTCCATGGCGGCTTGGGCAGTAACATATTTTCATTCTTCTCGTCTTTTCCTCTTCTGAAATACCTTTTGGAACAATATAGTACAGAAGTTTTTCTTTCCAGTATGGGTTGTCAGGATATATTGAGTCATAGTCCATTTTATACATTTCAAACGCAGTACCAATCTGTTTCAAATTCGCCATACACACGGTAGCCCTTGCTTTTTCTCTTGCCTTTGATAGTACTGGAAGTAACATTGCTCCAAGAATCGCAATAATTGCGATTACCACCAGCAATTCAATTAAAGTAAATCCCTTTCTCAATCTTTCCTCCCTGTTTTGAAGAAAAAATTTTGCGTGTTACAATTATAAAATATGTGCTACCAATTTGTCAAGTACCTCCTTTTCATCCCACCTTGAAATAAGGAAAATGAATGGAGATTTTGTAAAAGAGGTTCTGTGGTAGGAAATTGAAAATATTGTATTTCAGGATAATACAAATTTAAAACTCAAAAAGAAAAATTTTCATTGCGTCATCAAGGATTGATGGAATGTTTTCATAATGCCATGGATGAACCAGGGCGATGCGGATAATCTTTCTTTTTTATTCATCATCTCAATCAATATGAAAGACCTCTTCAAGGTCTCTTGAAACAGGGCTGTTGTCAGGATTTGAAGGCATAATTTCTTTCATATAAGCCCACCATTTTTTGCAAATGTCTGTTTCTGCAATTTTTTTCCACAGTTGTTCATCTTCAATTTCAAGATAACCAAAAAGCATACCTGTTTTTCTGTCAAGAAAGATTGAATAATTTTTTACTCCATGATTGCGGATTTCATTCTCAAGTTCTTTCCAGATAGGATTATGCCTTTTCTTATATTCTTCTTCATACCCTGGGTAAACACTCATTACAAATGCCTTTCTCATAATTTTCTCCTTTAATACATCAGTTGTGACCACATACTGATAATTTTTTCATCTGTTTTTACACTTTTCAAAAAGTCAAGAAACTTCAAATGGAGTTTTTTCGCAATTTCTTTGTTTTTAGAAAAAATGTTCTTTTTTTGTTCGGGGTCTTCGGGTAAATAATAGAGTTCAGGTTCAAGATTCCTGCTCAATGGCTTTTGAATTCTTACTTCTCCATCAACAATTCTTGTAATAAATTCTTTCTGTTCACTGATTTCAAGTCCATAGATAAAAACCCAGCCACTTTCGTCTGTGATGGTTACCTTTTGACCTCCAGTTGAACCATAGATGATTGAGGGAGCACTTACTGCATAATTTCTGATTTTTTTGTTTTTTTCAATCAGGGGAAGCATTGATTTTCCATTGATCTGGGACTGGTCCTTTACTTTTGCAAGATGGAGAATTGTTGCGGTAATATCAGGAACCTGCACTATTGGCTTGATTCTCCTGCTTTTTACCCCAGGGATATACATCAGAAGAGGTATATGGGTTACTTCTTCATAAAGCGGAGCAAGTCCCTGATGTTTTTCTGTTATAATGCTTTTACCCATAAGGTTATGTTCACCATGGTAGAATCCATGGTCAGTGGTAAAGACAACAATTGTATTTTCAAGAAGTCCAAGGTCTTCGATTTTCTGAAATAATCTTCCTACCCATCTATCAACAAGTGTTACTTCTCCTGCATAATGTGCCCTGATATGTTGAATTTCCCTTTTTGTCAGGTAATCGCAGGGTCCGTATACAGGATAGATAATTTCTTCTCCATCGTAATTTTTATCGTACATATCAACATAATAATGCGGGCTGTCCCATGGTTCATGTGGGTCAAATGTGTCAACATAAAGGAAAAACTTCTCCTTATAATTTTTTTCAAGCCACATACATGCCTGTCTCATTGTCTGGGCACAAAAATAGTCCTCTTCTGATTTTCTCAATAAATTGTTTCTGAGCATCTGTTTTACTCTCACTGGATTCCTGAGTTTTTCAGGAGCACACGGAAGTTCAATATCTGTAGGTTCAGTGGTGATTGGATCTCCTTCCTGACCCCTGATTCTTATCCATGCTGAAAAGCCCCTTTGATAATTGTATCCAGGTGCTGTGGTATGAGGAGTATCAGCAATAAACATTGAAAGATATCCATGTGGTTGAAGCATCTCAGACAGAACAATTTCATCAGAGGTTAATGGAGACCAATCAGTGTAAGTAAAAATAAATCTTCCAGTAAATAAATCTCTTCTGTGTGGAACTGTGGGGAAAGAACCAATATAGGCATTGTCAAAAACAAGCGAAATTTTTGAAAACTTATCAATGTTCGGGGTAGAAATCCATTTATTTCCATAACAACCAAGGTGGTCTCTTCTTAAAGTATCTGAAACGATGATAATAATATTCATCCGTCCCTCCTTTTCTGGCATACATTAAAGGATGGTTTTATCAGAATAAACAGGGGTTCCCTGATAAAATGTTACAAGTACTTTGCCTGTGATTTTTTGTCCGAGGAAAGGAGTGTTTTTGCTCAAAGATTTTATGTTATCCTTTGTCAGAACCCATTCCTTTTTAGGGTCAAAGATTACACAGTTTGCCTGGTATCCCTCGCAAATACTGTTTGGTTTGATACCAATGATTTTTGCTGGATTTACTGTCATTTTTTCTAAAATCTGGATTGGTTTTAACCCATACTTAATTAAACTCATCGCAAGAGGTAAAGCAGTTTCAAAACCGATCATTCCAAAAGGAGCATTTTCAATGCCAGAGCCTTTTTCTTCTTCTGTGTGTGGGGCATGGTCAGTGACGATGGCATCAATGACATTTTCCTTGATCCCCTTCACCAGTGCTCTGATATCTGCCTGAGTTCTTAACGGCGGGCTTACCTTTGCATTAGCGTCGTAATTTTTCAGGGCTTCTTCTGTAAGTATCAAATGATGAACTGCAACTTCACACGTAATATTTTTTAATTTCTTTTTTGCCTCTTTGACAAGAGAAACAGATTCTTTTGTTGTTAAATGGGCAAGATGTAATCTTGCACCTGTTAATTCTGCAAGGCATATATCTCTGTAAACCATAATGCTTTCTGCTTCACGAGGGATACCCCGTAGTCCGAGTTTTGTTGAAAGTAATCCTTCATTCATTACTCCGTTTTTTGCAAGAATCTGGTCTTCGCTATGAGAGACAACAATTTTTCCCCATGTTTTACTGTATTCAAGAGCCCTTCTGAAAATCAAACTATCCATTACGCAGTTGCCATCATCAGAAAATCCGATCACACCTGATTCAACAAGTTCCCCCATTGGAGAAAGAAGATTTCCTTTTCTTCCAACAGTTACAGTTCCAAAAGGTAAAACCTTTATTATTGCACCTTTTGCCTTTTCACAGATATAACCAGCAACCACCTTATTATCAACAGGGGGTTCAGTATTTGCCTGACAGCATATTGTGGTGAAACCACCAGAGGCAGCCGAATAACTTCCTGACATTATTGTTTCTTCTTCCTCATTCCCTGGTTCTCTGAGATGACAATGCATATCAATCAGCCCGGGGATTAACCACAGCCCTGTTCCATCAATCACTCGGGGAGTTTTTTTGTGAATATTTTTACCAATTTCAGTGAAATTGCCGTTAGAAATCAGGACATCTCTGATGGCATCAATTCTATTTTGCGGGTCTATCACACGGATATTTTTTATCAGTATGTCCATAAAATTATTCTAAATCATTATTCCAAAATTTACAAATATTGCTGGAAATCTTTTGTTATTGTTTGACACAACCTGTGTTGTTTTATAAAATCAACTATTGAAAACAACTTTTTAAAATCCTTCAGAGTGTTTCAAAATGACTGGAATTGGCTGATGCTCAAAGAAACCATGAGAAATTTGAAGTTTATTATACACAGAAAATATTATGATGAAATTGTTCTTAAACGGGGGTGAAGATGAAAAAGACATCAGAATCAAATGAGAGATTCAGAAAAGGGGAATCTGGTCCAAAATATATTTTCAGGGGTCCTTTTTGTGAATGGGGAATTATTTTATTGAAACCAGGAGAACAAATGGGGTTGCACGGGCACAACGAGGTCGTTGAGGATTTCTTTTTCCTGCAGGGTTCTCCAAAGATTTTTGTTGCAGGCAATGAGCAAAGGGTATATCCAGGAGATGCAGTGAGGGCAGAACCAAAGGAACCTCACAATATTATTAATGATACTGAATTTGATGTAAAACTTGTATTTATAAAAAGCCCGTTTTCTCCTGATGACAAATATTCCTGTTGAGCCAGTGAAATGATTAAAAAATGGTATTTTATCGTAACAAGGGAATTTTCTCCTGCAATGAATATGGCACTTGATAGTGTGATGTGGGAGAAAGTTAAAGAAAACTGTGACACTGCGATTTTGAGATTTTACACATGGAAACCATCAGGGGTTTCCCTTGGAGCAAATCAGAAACCACAAAATCTTGTAAATATTGATTTCTGTAAAAGAAACAACATTCCGATTGTAGCAAGGGTGACCGGTGGTAGTGCAATATTTCATGACAGAGAAATCACTTACAGTTTTTCAGCATGCAATGACAGAGAAATTTTTCCAGGACCCCTGAGTTCCTATGAAAAAATTTCTGAAGGGCTGAAAATCGGGCTTGGTAAAATTGGAATAAATGTTCAATGGCGCGGTGTTTCAATCGGGAAAGAGCCATCACTGACAAACAGGGATTGTTTTTCTCTTTCCAGCAGGCATGACCTGATTTTTAATGGAAGAAAAATTATCGGCAGTGCTCAGAGAAAGGACAGAATATCTTTTCTTCAACATGGAAGTTTATTGCTGGAGATTCAAAAAGATTTGTGGAAAAACATTTTCCTTTTTGAACCTGATTTTTCAAAAATTATTTCGGTTTCTGAAATTTTGAAACAAGTGCCTGACTTTGATACAATCGTAAATGCGCTGAAAATTGGATTTGAAGAATTTTTTGGCTGTATCTTTGAACAAATCAGTTTCAGCGATGATGACATTGAAAAAGCAAAGAAAAATCAGCAGGCATTTGTTCTTGTTCAGGAGGAACAATGGAAAAATATCAATGGGTCAAAGTGACAGATAATGCTAACTTTGCTCCAAGAGATGGTGCTGGTGCACTTGTTTTCAATGGAAGAATGTATTTACTTGGTGGATGGAACCCGAGAGATAAAATCAATTTTCCGAAAATTTGTAACAGTGAAGTATGGTCTTCAAAGGATGGAAAAGAATGGATACTTGTGAATAAAAATGCGCCATGGGAAGGCAGGCATACTGCTGGATATGCTGTTTTCAATGGTTTTATGTGGATTATTGGAGGAGATGCCAATCAGCATCATTACCAGAATGATGTATGGAAAAGTTCTGACGGTAAAAACTGGGAATGTGTTTGTGATAATGTTCCATTTGGGCCAAGGGTTTTACATTATACAGTTGTTTTCAGGGATAAAATTTATGTAATGGGGGGGCAGACACTACCTCAATTTGCTCCTGCTCCTGAGATTTTTTATTCTGATGTATGGTGCAGCAAAGACGGGGAAAAATGGGAAAAGATAGCAGACAATTTACCATGGGCTCCAAGGGGTATGATTGGTGGAAGCGCAGTTTTTAAAAATAAAATATGGATTATGGGTGGTGGGACTTATGATACCCCTGAAAAACCAGAAAGAATTTTTTATAATGATGTGTGGAATTCATCTGATGGCATTTGCTGGGAGATTGTCTGTGAGAAAGCTCCCTGGCACCCGCGTCAGTATCATGATGTTGCTGTTTTTGACGATAAACTATGGGTATTAGAAGGTTATCATAAAAATGGAGGTAATAGAAATGATGTATGGTATTCAGAAGATGGAGTTATCTGGAAAGAAATCCCTGATACACCCTGGGCACCAAGACATGCATCAAGTATTTTTGTATATGATGATGCGTTATGGGTTGTTGCAGGTAATAACATGAGTTCCGATGTATGGAAACTTGTAAAAAAGAAGAAACAATGACAGTAAAAGAAAGATGGCTGGCAGCATTAAAACTTCAACCTGTTGACAGATTACCTTTCTGGCCCAAGATTAACAATTCTTACTTAAAGGCGCAATCAGTTGAATTTCAAAATATGCAAATTCAGGATTTACATTCCTGGATTGGCAGTGATTCTCACCAGTGGATTTCTGGTTTTATTAAAGAAAAAAGGACGAAATCTTCTCTTGAGGAAAAGAAAGACAAGAATATCTTATGCCATATTTTTCGGACAAAATATGGAGATCTAAAAAGAATAATGAAATTTGATGAACCTTCTCAGGCATGGCATCCAGTTGAATTTCCTGTAAAAAGCAAAAACGACATCAAATTAATGACAGAATGGTTTTGTGATGCTTTATTAGAAGTTGATAATGAAAAGCTGCAAGACGCAGTCAAACAGGTTAAACAAATTGGTTCACAAGCCATTACTGCTCAATCAATCGGAACAACACCACTAATGGAATGGGTACAGCTTATTGCAGGTATTGAAAACTGTCATTATTTTCTTTCTGATTATAAAGATGATGTTGAAGAACTTTTTAATGTAATGCAGAAAAAACTGGTAAAAACTGCTGAAATTCTTGCAGATAAAAGTCCTGCCGATATTTTATATCTTGTTGAAAACACTTCGACAACACTTATTTCTCCCCGGCAATATAAGGCCTATTGCTATAGACATATTCTTGAATGCCATAACAAAATCAAAGACACAAAAAAATTACTTGTTCTGCACATGTGTGGACACCTGAAGGCATTACTTCCTGAACTGTCAAAACTTCCTGTTGCAGGTTTTGAGGCATTTACATCTCCTCCTGTAGGAAACACAACTCTTCTTGACGGAAGAACATTTTGTCCTGATAAATGCTTGATTGGTGGTACAAATGCAATCTTATGGACAAAGGAAACAAATGTAATTATTGAACAAATTGAAAAAGACCTTGATGTTCTTCCTCACCACAGGGGAATTGTAATTACATCAGCAGGAGTAATGCCACCAATGTGCAAAGCCGAAACAATAAAAACTGTTTGTGTGTGGGTTAAAAATTACAGAATAAGAGTTTAACAATCCTGAAACATGTAGCCAGTAATTTCATAGAAAAACCGGACTTGACAGAACAAAAATTCCATCATAGAATTATATTGATTGAATTGAATTTGTAGAATAAAGGAGTTGAAATGTTTATCTCAACACGTGTAAGATATGCAATCAGGGCACTGATCGAAATAGGGTTGAGCAATAATAACGGAGTATTGCTCAAAGAAATCAGTAAGAAACAAAATTTATCGCTTAAGTACCTTGACCATATTTTTACGCAGTTGAAAACCAGGGGCATTGTGAAAAAGATAAAGGCAAAAAAGGGTGGATACCTGCTCGGAAGGGATACAAAAGACATCAGTGTTTATGATGTGATTGAGGCAATAGAAGGAATAAAAAGGATTGAATGTCTTGAAGATAAAAAAGCATGTTCCCGCTCCTCTTTTTGCGGGGCAAGGGTAGTATGGGAAAATCTTGATGATAGGGTAAATGAAATATTTAAAAAGTTGACTTTAAAAGATTTTATAGATGCACAAAAAAGAATTAACGAGCAAAATAAGCCCAACATGTTTTCAATTTAATAAAGATATAAATTTTTATCAGTGGAAAAAATCGTAAAATAAACACAGGGAGCAAGAATGAAAAGAAAAATTATTGAAATTGATGAGGAAAAATGTACTGGATGCGGACAATGTATTCCAAATTGTCCCGAGGGAGCAATTCAGATTATTGATGGAAAAGCCCGACTTATAAGCGATCTGTTTTGTGATGGGTTGGGTGCCTGCATTGGAAGCTGCCCGGTAGATGCAATAAAAATAGTAGAAAGAGATGCTGAACCATATGATGAGAGAAAAGTGATGGAAAACATTATCAAGAAAGGAGAAAACACTATAAAAGCCCATTTAAAACATTTGCATGAACACGGAGAGACAGAATATCTAAGGCAGGCATTGCAGGTTTTGAAAGAGAAAGACATTGAAATTGACCTTAATGATGTCCTTGAGGTTCCATGTTGTCCTGGTATGAAAACGGTTGATATGAGAGATAAAAAAGAAGAAGAAACCGCAGGGACTGAAATAAAATCACAGTTAAGACAGTGGCCCATTCAACTTCATCTTGTAAATCCACTGGCTACATATTTTAAAAAGGCAGATTTGGTCATCGCGGCTGATTGTACTGCCTATGCTTACGGGAATTTTCATTTTGATTTCCTGAAAGGGAAGACTTTAATCATAGCATGCCCAAAGCTTGACCAGAATATTGACAGATATATTGAAAAAATCAGTCAGATAATAGATGCAGGACAAATTAATACAATTACCGTTGTTATTATGGAAGTTCCCTGTTGTATGGGACTGGTGAAAATTGTTCAGGAGGGGATGAAGAAAGCAAAAAGAAAGGTTCCTGTGAAAAGGTGTATCATAAGTATAAAAGGAGAATTACTTGAGGAAGAATGGATATGAAATGCCCTGGACAGGATTCGAGGAAGCTGAAAGCAGAAGTTATCAGGTGTAAAAATTGTGGTTATGAAGTAGAACTGTTCTCGGACGAAATAAAAAGAAAATGTCCAGAATGCAAGATGCCTGTTTTTAGAGAAATGATGCAGAGTTGTATTGACTGGTGCGCATGTGCTGAACAATGTATTGGCGAAGAAAATTACAGAAAATACATGGAGGAAAAAAAATTGTATAATAAACACCATGGCTGAAGTTTGGTTGACAAAAAATAGCAAATTTGAGTATCAACATACCTGTGGAGGATAAATGAGGATTGCAAATAATATCACTGAATTAACAGGAAATACACCACTTGTGAAACTTAACAGGATCACTGCCAGTATTGAAGCAACAGTACTGGCAAAACTTGAATTTTTCAATCCCTGCAGCTCTGTCAAAGATAGAATCGGTGTTAGCATGATAGAAGATGCAGAGAAAAAAGGATTGATAAACAAAGACACAGTGATTATTGAGCCAACAAGTGGTAATACTGGTATTGCTCTTGCCTTTGTCTGTGCACAGAGGGGATATCGATTGATTTTAACAATGCCTGAAAGTATGACAGAAGAAAGAAGAAAATTGCTTTCTCTTTTAGGAGCAGAACTTGTTTTAACTCCAGCAGAACAGGGTATGACTGGTGCTGTGAAAAAGGCAGAAGAATTGACAGCGCAATATAAAAATTCTTTTATGCCACAGCAGTTTAAAAATCCTGCAAATCCTGAAATACATAGAAGAACAACTGCAGAGGAAATATGGAAAGATACAGATGGTAACATTGATATTTTTGTTGCAGGTGTTGGCACGGGTGGAACAATAACAGGAGTTGGTGAAGTATTGAAAAAAAGAAAAAAGAATATCAGGATTATTGCTGTTGAACCTGAAAAATCACCAGTGCTTTCAGGAGGACAACCTGGAAGGCATACAATTCAGGGGATTGGAGCAGGCTTTATACCAGAAGTTTTGAATGTGAAAATTATTGACGAAGTTATTAAAGTTGCTGATGAAGATGCAATTGAAACAGCAAAATCTCTGATGAAAAAAGAAGGGATTTTGTGTGGTATTTCTTCTGGTGCTGCGACATTTGCTGCATTAAAAGTTGCAAGAAGAAAGGAAAATAAAGGCAAAATGATTGTTGTTGTTCTGCCTGATACAGGTGAAAGATATTTATCTATTTTATAACAGGAGGAAGCATGAAGAGTATTGAAGAGATCAATGAAAAAATAAGAAAGGGAGAAGCAGTTGTTGTTACTGCTGAAGAAATGCTTGGGATTGTGAGAAAAAAGGGCGAGGCAAAAGCAGCAAAAGAAGTTGATGTTGTAACAACAGGAACATTTGGTCCCATGTGTTCAAGCAGTATTTATCTGAATTTCGGACACCCTTGTCCAAGAATAAAAATTGGAGGAGGAATATGTTTTCTTAATGGTGTCCCTGCTTATACAGGACTGGCTGCTGTTGATGTTTATCTTGGGGCAACTGCCATACCACCAAACGACCCTGCAAATCGTTATTATCCAGGTGAATTCAGTTATGGCGGCGGTTATGTCATAGAAGAACTTATCAATGGAAAACAGGTATTGCTTGAGGCAACAGGTTATGGTACTGATTGTTATCCAAGGAGAGAAATAAGGAGTTATTTTTCTCTTGCTGACATCAATGAGGCAGTAATGTTTAATCCCCGCAATTGTTACCAGAATTACAATGTTGCAGTTAATGCTTCAGACAGGATGCTGTACACTTATATGGGAGTTCTCAAACCCAATTTTGGAAACGCAAATTTCTGTTCTGCAGGGATTCTTTCGCCACTTCTCAGGGACCCTGAATATTACACAATTGGTATTGGAACAAAAATATTTTTATGCGGTGGTACTGGATATGTTGCATGGAATGGAACCCAGCACAGTCCTGGCGTTAATAGAACAGACGAGGGTGTTCCAAAAAGACCCGCAGGAACCCTGGCAGTGATTGGAGATTTGAAGAAAATGAATGGAGAATTTGTCAGAGGTGCTTCATTTGTTGGATATGGTGTAACACTTGTTGTTGGTATTGGTATACCAATTCCTGTCATTGATGAAAAGGTTGCTTTCTGGTGTGGAGTTCCTGCTGAAAAAATGATTGCACCTGTTGTTGATTACAGTAAAAGCTATCCTGAAAGGAAACCTGATATTGTTGGTGAAGTCAGTTATGCTGAACTTTTTTCAGGTAAAATCAAACTTGGTACAAAGGAGATTCCTGTTGGTTCTCTTTCAAGTTTCCTCATGGCACGCAAAATTGCTGAAACATTGAAAAAATGGATTATTGATGGGAAGTTTCAGTTGACAAATCCAGTAGCAAAACTTCCTGGTAAAGAAACAGGGATAAAAATGAAGGGTTTTGAAATAAAGGAGAAAAAACAATGAAAATAAGTGAAAGAGTGGTATTGAAATTTCCAAAAGAACTTGTTGACAAGCCAACAATTTCAACGCTTGTAAGAAAATATGATATTGAATTCAATATACTTCAGGCACAGGTCCTTCCACAGCAGGAAGGAGTGATGGTGATTGTGTTTACAGGCGAAGAAAATATTGTAAAGCAGGCATTAAAGGATTTGAAAAATCAAAATGTTTCACTTCAGAGATTGAAGCAGGACATTGTAAAAGATGATAAAATATGTACCCACTGCGGGGTATGTATTGGACTGTGTCCAACAGGGGCATTTTACTTTGATCAGGAGACAAAGAAAGTAATATTTGATTATGAGAAATGCATTACATGCATGCTGTGTGTAAAGGGATGTATGGTGAGGGCAATAAAAATCAAGTTTTGATTTATAACAGGGAAAGAAAAAATGATTTATCTTGACCATAACGCTACAACGCCTTGTGATAGAAGAGTTGTTGAAGCAATGCAGCCATGGTTTACGGAAATGTTTTTTAATCCATCATCAATATATCAACCATCGCAAAAAACAAAAGAGGCAGTTGAAAATGCCAGGAAAATTGTTGCAGGAATGCTTGATGCATCACCTGATGAAATTATTTTTACTTCAGGAGGCACTGAAAGCAACAATATCGCAATCATCGGGACAGCACTGTTGATGAAGAACAAAGGAAATCATATCATTACTTCTTTGATTGAGCATCACGCTGTTTTGAATACATGCAAATTTCTTGAAAAACAATTTGGATTTCAGGTAACCTATCTTGGTGTTGATAAGTATGGCATAGTAGACCCTGATGATGTGAAAAAGGCAATTACTGATAAGACAATTCTTGTTTCAATCATGGCAGCGAACAATGAAATTGGCACAATTGAACCAATTGAAGAAATCGGGAAAATTGCAAAAGAACGTGGGGTTGTTTTCCATTGTGATGGTGTGCAGGTGGCAGGAAAAATTCCTGTTTCAGTAAGAAAACTCAATGTGGACTTCTTTTCTCTTTCAGGACACAAATTTTATGGACCAAAAGGAATTGGTGCCTTATTTGTAAGAAAGGGGATTAAATTCAGGCCGATTATGTATGGTGGGCATCAGGAAAAGGGTTTCAGACCAGGTACAGAAAATGTTCCAGGAATTATTGGACTTGCAAAGGCATGTGAAATTGCAAAGCAGTGTATGGAAGAAGACGAAAAAAAAGAAAAATTGTTAAGGGATGAACTTGAAAAAAGAATACTTGAGAAAATTCCTGAAGTTATTGTCAATGGTCATCCTGAAAAAAGGCTTTATAACACACTGAACATCTGTGTGAAGTATGTTGAGGGAGAAAGCATGCTTCTTCATCTTGACTTTGAAGGAATATGTGCTTCCTCTGGTTCTGCATGTACATCGGGTTCACTTGAGCCATCACATGTTCTTCTGGCTCTTGGTATTCCTCATGAAATTGCGCACGGTTCATTGAGATTTAGTTTTGGAAGATCAAATACAGTAGAGGATGTTGAAAAAACTGCTGAAGTCCTTCCAAAAATTGTTGAGAACTTGAGAAAAATGTCTCCATTCTGGAACAAAAAATAGGAGGCAAACTTGTCTGATATTATTGATGATATCCTGAAATTGAAAAAGGAAAAAGATGCTGTGATTCTTGCTCATAATTACCAGATTCCACAGATACAGGATATCGCTGATTTTGTTGGAGACAGCCTTGAACTTGCAAGGAAAGCAAAAGAGACAAAAGCAAGTATTATTGTGTTGTGCGGAGTAAGATTTATGGCTGAAACAGCAAAGATTTTAAATCCTGAAAAAAAGGTATTTCTTCCTGCTGCTGATGCAGGTTGTCCTCTTGCAGATATGGCAAGTTTTGATGATGTTGTTGAAATGAAGAAAAAATATCCTGATGCATATGTTGTTTCATATGTGAATACATCAGCAGAGGTAAAACCGGTTTCTGATGTATGCTGTACTTCGTCAAATGCTGCCACTGTTGTAAAAAATGTACCATCCGACACTGTCATTTTTCTTCCTGATAAAAATCTTGGATATTTTGTAAAAAAACAGGTTCCTCAAAAACAATTGATTATCTGGGATGGTCATTGTTTTGTCCACAGGCAATTCAGAATTGAAGATTTGGAACAGGCAAGACAAAAATATCCTGATGCTGAAATTATTGTTCATCCTGAATGTGACCCTGAAATACAGGACAATGCTGATTTTGTTTTATCAACATCTGGTATGCTGAAAAGGGCAAGTATTTCACCAAAAAAAGTTTTTGTTATTGGAACAGAACAGGGACTTCTTCATAGATTAAAAAAGGAAAACCCTGGTAAAGAATTTTTTTCTCTTGGATGTGCAAGAACCTGTTTTAATATGAAAAAGACAACGTTGGATTTGCTTAAGGATTGTTTAGAAAATGAAAAAAATGAGATAATTTTGCCCGATGAAATTATGGAAAAGGCAAGAAAAGCACTTGAGGCAATGATAAAATATGTGTAGGGGTTAGTTCCCCCTCAATCCCACTTAGTCCACCTTTATAAAAGAGGGGAGGTTCAAAATCCCCCTCTGTCCCCCTTTTCCAAAGGGGGAATGGAAGGGGGATTTATAAAAGGGGGAAAATGGGGGGATTTAAGAAAGAGGAAAAAAACTTGACAGATTTATTAAGAGAGGAGATGAAATGTATACTGAGAAATTGCTTGAACATTTTAAGAATCCGAGAAACATGGGACGGATTGAAAACGCTGATGGTATAGGGAAAGTGGGAAACCCTGTATGCGGTGATGTGATGTGGATTTATATCAAGGTTGGGAAAAATGAAAAAGGGGAAGAAATTATTCAGGATATAAAATTTGAAACATTTGGATGCGGGGCTGCAATAGCAACAAGTTCAGTGGTTACTGAGCTTGCAAAGGGGAAAACAATTGTTGAGGCAGAAAAAATTACAAATAAGGATGTTATTGATGTTCTTGAAGGACTTCCACCATTAAAGAAGCACTGTTCACTTCTTGCAGAAGAAGGATTGAAGGCAGCAATCAATGATTACAGAGAAAAGAAAAAGTTAAATAACAATTGAGGAGGATTTAATGGAATCAAATGAGAATTTGAGAAAAAAGGTTGAAGAAGCATTGAAGGACATAAAATGTTTTCTTCAAACAGAAGGTGGAGATTGTGAACTGATTGATGTTTCAGATGGTATTGCAAAAGTTAAGTTAACAGGAACCTGTGCAGGTTGTCCGTTTGCCCAGTTAACACTGAAAATGCGAGTAGAAAAAATCATTAAGGAACGGGTACCAGAAATTAAGGAAGTTGTGAATGTTGAAGAGTAAAATTAAAGAGAAAAAAAGAAAACTTGAAGAAATTTTAAAAAAGTCAGGGAAAATTTTAATTGCATATTCAGGTGGTGTGGATAGCACATTTTTGTTAAAAATGGCTGTTGATTGTGTTGGAGTAGAAAATACAGGTGTGTTTATTGAAAAAAGTGAGGTTGATTCGGATTCAGAGATTAGATTTGCGAGAGATTTTGCAAATTCACTTGGGGTGAAAACGTTTTTTGTCAAATCGTCAAAACTTGATGACTGTAATTTTTCAAAAAATCCAGTTGACAGATGCTTTTTCTGTAAAAAAGAATTGTTTTCAAAAATGGCAGAATTTGCAAAAAAACACGGTTACAATGCTATTGCTGATGGTTCCAATTATGATGATACATCCGACTACAGGCCTGGTAGCAAAGCAAAGTCATTATATAATGTGATATCTCCACTTCAAATGGCAGGATTAACAAAAGAAGAAATCAGGTTATTATCAAGAAGAATTGGACTTCCAACCTGGAACAAACCACAGATGGCATGTTTTGCTTCAAGAATTCCATATGGCGAAGAAATTACAGAGGAAAAACTTAAAAGAATTATGAAGGCAGAAGAATATCTTTATACGTTTGGTTTAAAAATTGTCAGGGTCAGGGATTATGGAAATCTTTGCAGGATTGAGGTGGCAGAAACTGATTTCAAGAAAATTCTCAAAAATAAGGAAGAAATTGTAGAAAAACTCAAAAAAACTGGATACCTATTTATTACACTTGACCTTGAAGGATACAGGACAGGCAGTTTGAATAAAGAAATTCTGATGGATTCCCGCTGATGGAAATTGTCAAAGGTCTCGTAAAAGAAGTGTGGCTCCTTTTTTTCCAAATGAGCCCATATCTTTTTGGTGGTTTTCTATTTGCAGGTATTATTCACAATTTTCTGAAGCCATCAAGGATTATTCATCATCTTGGAAAACCAGGATTTATTTCTATTGCAAAAGCAGTACTATTTGGAGTTCCTCTGCCTCTTTGTTCCTGTGGGGTAGTTCCACCTGCAGCAAGTTTGTACAAATCAGGAGCAAGTAAAGGCGCAACAATTGCTTTTCTTATTTCAACACCAACAACTGGTATAGATTCAATTTTTGCGACATATGGTATGCTGGGTGGAATATTTACTTTGTTCAGAATAGCGGCTTCTATCATCATTGGTTTTATAGCAGGATTAATTTCTGACATTTTTTCAAGAAAAACTGAAAAAACAAGTAATATTGAAGTTTTTGACCAAACAGACAATGATCCTTTTCTGTTTGATGCAATTAGATATGCTTTTGGTGAACTTTATGGTTCTGTTTCAAAATGGATTTTCTGGGGTGTTTTAATTGGTGGAGTTATTTCATATTTTGTCCCTGAAAACATATTCTCTGCATCCTTTGATAATCTCTGGATTTCATACATTATTATGCTTATTTTCGGACTTCCCCTTTATGTTTGTGCCACAGGTTCAATTCCAATAGCTGCGTCCCTGATGGCAAAAGGTATTAGTCCTGGCGCATGCTTGATTTTTCTCATAGCAGGACCAGCGACAAATACGGTAACAATGATGTTTGTTGGAAAAAATCTTGGTAGAAAAAGTTTTGTTATATATCTTGCTTCAATTATTGCTGGCTCTGTTTTGTTTGGGTTGGTGCTTGATAAATTTATGATAGAATCAGGGACAAAGATGCCATTGTTACAACACCATCACAGCGAAATTTCAAATATTATTTCCTATGTTTGCTCAATTTTTTTAATTTCAGTGAGTATTTTTTCAATAGCCCGTACGATGAAGGTTAAATTTTTTGTTAAAAAAGCACCTTACTGTTTTACTTTCTATATCCCTGATATTTCATGTGAAAACTGTGCAAAAAAAATTACAGATATTCTATTATCTATTGAAGGTGTGAAATCAGTTGATTTGAATATTAAAAGAAAAAAGGTCAGAATTTGCACAGATTTTCCTGATAATGAAAAATTAAAAAAAATTCTTGCTTCCTCAGGATACCCTGTTTCACAATAGCCATTCAGATGTGGTCATGGTCCCACCAGAAAAATCTAAATGGAGTGAATTTTTTCAAACAATCTGGAACCTCTATTTGAAATGGACCAAACAATATTCTGACCCAGGTTTTTTCATCTAATTCAATAATTTTTTTGTTTTCAGGATTTCCAGCAATTTCTTTTGTTTCTGCCATTTTCAACAAACAATCACATTGAAAATTTTTTCCGAGCAAAAATTCAACTGTATCTCTGAAGGAAAGAATCTTTATCATGTATCCTGGTTCTATTCTGAAGTATGCTGCATGGTTCAGCAGAATTTTTAATTCCGGGATGTTTCCTGGAAAACTCATCAACACACTGCTGGTGTTCCATCTTTTCAAAAGGGAATAAATCAAATTCGGCAAAAGTTTACTGTCACCACCAATTTCAGAAATATGCCTCTCGTTTCTTTCTCCCACAGCCACTGCATAAGCAAATGATTGTTTATTTTGTGCATAATAAAGCTGAGTATGAATTCTTTCATCAAATAACTTTTTAAGCCATTTGATGTTTCTTTCAATATAACATGGAAATTTCTCATGTGCTTTTTTTATTTTTTCAAGTATTTCAATTGAACCATCATACCTGAAAATTTCTATTGTTTCGTTAATGCCAGATTTTTCAAGAGACCTTTGAGAGAAATGTAATATTGCTCTCATACCACATGTTTCATATCCCCAGTGATTATATCTCTGTCTGTCCCCGCCAAGAATTGAAAACGAATAATTTCTTTTTTTCATTTCTTCAATACAAAAATCCATTAAAATTTTCATAAATCCCTGATTTCTGAAATCAGGATGGGTTGAAACACTTCCAATTCCACCAATTACTGTTTTTCTTCCATCCAGCACAGCGGTTTGTGGAAAAATACAAACAAGGGAAGCAATTCTGTTTTTCTCTCTGATAATAAAAACATTGTCATAGTCAAGAGTATCTTTTGACATCACCTGAGGAAATTGCTTATAGAAAAAACCCCTTGAATGGTCAAATGATTCTTCAAGAAACTGCATAATACTTTCAAAATCATTTTTTGTCGGATTTTCAATCTTTACCATTTTTCCCTCCATTTCCGCCCTGCTGTGGGCGAAGTCTCAAAAAATCCACCCCAACCCTCCTTTATAAAAGGAGGGAGAAAATTCCTCCTTTCATAAAGGGGGACTAAGGGGGATTTCAACCTCCCCTTGCATCCCTTCCTCCTGAATCTTCCTATTTTTCCCCTACCAGTTTAACAATTGTATAGGGACCATCAGGAATTACTGCAATTTCTGTGTTTTTACCATAAGTTTCAATTGCTTTTTCGATTGCCTGATTTATATCATGAAAGGGTATTGTCCAGCACAATCTTGCCTGTTGTTCAGACAAACTGGAAACAAGAAATATCCTTGCTTTTTTTAGTATGTGAACAAGTGGTTGAATTCCCCACTGAATATCATGAAAATATCCTGGTTGCATAATCATTTTTATAAATTCATCCGGGCTTTTCATCTCAGAAAGAAGTTTTACAAAGTTTTCATTTCCAATTCCATCACAACATTCTGAAGCACATATGATAATGCCATTATCCTCCACAATTTCCATAGCCGCAACCATTCCCTTTGTACTCTGATAAAAATCTCTGTCAAGAGGATAACCTCCGTTTGTTGTAATCACAATCGGGTATTTCTTTTTTGCAAATACAGTGCTTGTTTTCTCACAGAATTCGACACCTTTAATAAATGCCTTTTCAAGGTCTCCTGAAAAAATTTCTGTAATTTCCTGTCTTTTATTTATTGTCACATTGACAATAAAATCAACGCCTGCTTTTTTTGCAAATTCAGTAGCGAAAATATGGCACAAATTATTTTCAAGATTTCCTGGTTTTGTATTGATATCTTCAAGGAATTCTGCACCATGAAAAATTTTTATTGATTCCATTCCTGCTATTCCTGGACATACACCCTTTCTTCCTCCAGAAAAACCTGCAAAAAAATGTGGTTCTATCATTCCGGTGACAATTTTAAAATCTGCCTCAAAATATCTTTTATTTACATAAAAATCTGTTTCACCAATACGGATAAGCATTGAGCGATCTGTTGCGCTGTGGTCATAAATGGGAAAATTTTCAAAGATGTTGCTTCCAACAAGTTCAATTTTTTCCTGTTGTGTTGTTGGTCTGTGAGTGCCATTTCCTATAAGAATAAAAATTTGTTTTTTGTTCATTCCTGCTGATAGAAGATTTTCAATGATAACAGGTAATATGATCTTGTTTGGCACAGCCCTTGTGTGGTCAGATATAACAATACATAAATTGTTTGGTTTTTTCTGTCTGATAAGTTCATTCAGGGGAAAACAACCCACAGGATTTTTCAGGGAATTGCTTATTTCCTGTTCAACATTTTCAACTGGTCTGACATCAGGATTTTCAAACACAACCATATTTTCTGTTTTTTCAATCAAAATGCCATTTTTCCCGTATTTCAATTCAATGTTCATAGCCAAAAAGAAATTTTATACTGTTTTTGTTAGCAATTTTCATCATTAAATCTTCTGGAAGTGATTTCAATGCATCAATTTCATCCTGATAAGTTGCCTTTGCCCATGTCTCAACATATGAATTTTTCCCTTTTCCCTGTTTTCTTTTTGCTATGTAAGAATAAGCAGGCGTGTCAGTTCCCCATACGATGGTATCAGGAAATGCATCCACAAGGGCTCTTAAAACTTTTTTATGATCAGTATAATCAGCATCAAATCGCTGTTTTTTTTCAGCAGCAATTGGATGATTTTGTTCTGTGAGTTGAACCTGAATTTTCAATGCAGAAGTATCAACCCAGACATTTTTCATACTATCTGCAAGCGACAGATAATATTTATCAAAACCAATGCAATGTGCAAGACAGAACCTTACCTCAGGATTTTTTTCAATTACCTTAAAAACAAGTTTCGCATGTGAAAATGTCTCAAGGGGATGAACTGTTGTGTGAATGGTAAAAGGCCAGTTCCTTTCCTTTGCAATTTCAATAAAATCTTTACCTTCATCAAGAAGTCCAAGAATACTTGATTGACATATGACAGGCACAATTTTAATTCCGTAAATCTTATATTTTTTTTCAAGTGAAAGAATATTTTTCACCTGTTTTTTGACCTCTCTCACAGGGTCAACAGAAATAAAGGGAATAAACCTGCCATCGTATTCAGGACAATACTGGTAAACTTCTTTTAACAGCAGTTCATTTTCAATTTCATATGGCACTGGTGATACTGGTTTTTTCGCTGGTTTACAGATACCTTTCTTAAGGTAAAGAAAATCAAAGTAAAGTTCACAGGAATAGGGAAAAACAACATTAACATCCACACCAAATCTTTCCTGTCTGAATGCAATTCCTTCAATCGTCGCCGCGTAGGGGTATTCCTTGCACATATAACTTTTAAGAGATACCCCTGCATGAGAGTGAATATCAATAATTTTCCCTTCAAGATTTTTTTCCATATTTATTTCCTTAAAATTGTATTGGAATTCTCCTTTCACCTGTTTCTGTTTTACAGTCCTCAGCAACACTTCCTGAAAGGGTCAATTCACTGTTAAGAATCTGGAGAATGCTTGCAGGAACAAGCGGTGTTACTGGTCCGTGTGCTGCAAGTCGCGAGATAAATCTCTGCCATGAGACATCACCATAAGCAAAACCATTCCAGAAACTGACAAGTTTTGAATTTTTCAAATCCCTTGGTCCAATTGTGGCTGCTTTTGGTGGGCAGGATGAGATATCACCGGAGCAACCTGCATCTGCAAAAAGGCTATTCTGACACAGTGTAATTGGATGAAGGTCAACAATTCTTGAACCAAGTTCAAGATAGCCATTGATATTGTTAACATAATCAATTCCTAAGTGTGGTTCGAAAAAAGCAATATGACCGCACCAGCCAATTCCACCATAACAAATATCAGCACCACCAAGGTCTTCTATCATTTTGCTGTAGTATTTTACATTCTTTGTGCTGGGGAAATGAATCTGTTTTTCTGGCATTCTCAATTCAGGTCTTATGCGGTTGAAAAAGTCGTGCCACATCCAGTATTGAAAAGAACCTTTCCAGTCCTTTGGTGCAGTATTACCATTTTCATCAGCATACTCATCCATATTGAATGTATGAACATGTTTGCAGGATATATTCAACCGATTGATCATTTCAGCAACGAGTGCATATTGTGGGTTTGGTGCAGGAAGGATAATCACATGGCGACGACCTTCTTCAAGTGCTTTTTTTATTCCGCCCACAATATGTAATGCCCATGCAAAAACAAAGGCAGTTTGGTCTTCTATCACACGAATTTTGAAATTTTTGTTTGGATGTTTGCAAATGTCCTGCTTTTTAATTTTTCTTACCTTTTCAAGAATCTTTTTGTCCTTAAATGGCAGGAAATCTGCTGGACTGAAATCAAATTTTTTAACCATTTTCCCTCCCTGTTGGTATTGTTATTTTACAACGAAAATCAAACAAAATCATTTTTTCGTTTGTAATAGAACAAGTTCTTTCACTTTTTCAGGAACCTTTCCAAATCTGTCTTCCATTTCTTCAAGAATTTTTTTTGCATCAACAGGATTTTTTATTTCTGAGATTTTTTTATAAATCTCAAATCTAATTCCAGGTGATGGTATCCAGTCAGGACTGATAATACCACGTATCAAGGGATTGGTTGAAATTTCAGGGATTTGTTCTCCAGTATATTTTGAAGTAATTTCCTTCCAGAACCTGCAGTATAACTGAAATCCAACCTGATTGATATAACCACTTTGTTTTTTCCCCAGTATGTCTCCTGCACCACGAATTTGTAAATCCCTTAATGCAATTTTCATTCCGCTTCCTGGTTTAATTAGATGGCTGAGTGCTTTCAATCTTTCACCAATCTTGCCTGACATCGGAATATGTGCAGGAATAAGAAAGTATGCATATGCTTTTACCTTATATCTTCCAATTCTTCCTCTCAATTGATACAAATCAGCAAGTCCAAAAAGATGTGCGTTATCAACAATAAGGGTGTTTGCATTCGGAACATCCAGTCCATTTTCAACAATTGTTGTTGCAACAAGTATCTGAACTTTACCATCTGCAAAGTCATTCATAATTGAAGCAAGTTCTTTTTCATTCATTCTCCCATGTGCAATCTGTATGTTTGTCGCTGGAAACATCTTCTGTAATGTGTTTTTTACTTTGTGTATGTCATAAATCCTGTTGTGCAGATAGAAAACCTGTCCCTGTCTTTCAAGTTCATTGAGAATAGCCATTTTTATAATACCGGGGTCGTATCTACCAATGTATGTAGCAACAGAAAGCCGACCTGAAGGAGGGCTTTCAAGTAAACTGATGTCTCTTAAACCAGTGAGAGAAATGTATAAGGTTCTCGGGATTGGTGTTGCAGTGAGTGTTAATACTTCAACATTTCTGAATTTTGTTTTGAGTTTTTCTTTATGAAGGACGCCAAATCTCTGTTCTTCATCAATAATGAGAAGTCCAAGGTCTTTAAATATGACGTCATCCTGCAAAATTCTGTGGGTTCCAATAATAATATCAATGTTTCCCTTTGCAAGTTTTTCAAGAATTTCTTTTTGTTGTGAATAAGGGTACAGACGTGAAAGCATCTCAATATTAACAGGAAAGAGCGACATCCTCTGTCTGAAAACTCTCAGATGTTGCTGAGCAAGAACTGTTGTTGGACATAATACTGCGACCTGTTTATTCCCTGACACAACCTTGAATGCAGCACGAATAGCAAGTTCTGTTTTCCCATAACCTGAATCACCGCATAGTAGTCGGTCCATAATTTTTTCACTTTGAAGATCTTTTTTTATTTCCTCCAATGCCTTTAACTGGTCAGTTGTTTCTTCATAAGGAAATGATTCCTCAAGGATTTTTTGAAATTCATCGTCTTCAGGATATACAAAACCTTTTCCGTGTTTTCTCTCAACATAAAGATGATAAAGTTCATTGGCAATATTTCTGATACCTTCTTTTACACTGTCTCTTATTCTAATCCATGTTTTACTTCCAAGTTTGCTTAATTGTGGATTTTCCTTTGTCCCAACATATCTGTGAATGAATTCTATGTCACTGAGAGGTAGATAAAGTTTTTCTTTATCAGCAAACTCAAGTTTTATAAATTCCTCATTTTCAGGACCGAATTTTTCAAAACCATCAAATTTTGCAATTCCATGCTGGTAATGAACAACATAATCACCAGGACGGAGTTCTTCCCTGTGACTGATTGGCATTGCTTCCATAAATCTTCTCAATGGTCTGCCTGTTTTTGCATTGAAAATTGTCCCTGTGTTAATAACAGTCAAATTTAATGCCGGGAAAGTAAAAGAATGAGAAAGGTACCCATCAACAAAACAGTTATCACTGAGATAAACATTGTGATTGGCAAGAATTTTTTTAAGATTTTCTCTGTGTGTTTTATTTTCTTCAACAATAAAAATCTGCTCATTTTCCATTTGATTCCAGACAAATTTTTCTTCCCTGAAACCAAAACGTTCAGGGCTATCAACTGGGAAGATAATAATTTCGCTAACATCAACATCAGACGGAATATCCAGTTCAAGATGCTTTGATCTTGAAAGATTTTTTTTGATGGTATTGAAATCAATAATCTGTTTTCTTAATGCAGGATGACAGATTTGTTGAATCTCGCTGTGCCTTTGTTCAAATTCATTTTCTTCGAATGTGAAAATAAAGACATTTTGCCCGATATAATCAAATATTGTTGAAGAAATTTCTGATGTAATGAAACTTTCATTTAATGAAAAGAGGGTGCAACTATTAATTTTTCCTGTTGACATTTGTGTCTGTGGATTGAATGTTCTTATGGATCTGACTGAATCTGCTTCAAATTCAATGCGATATGGTTGCTGTTCAAAAGGGAAAAAATCAATAATGCCTCCTCTTCTGCAGAATTCTCCTGGATTTTCAACAACGTCAACCTCGTCGTATCCATAAGCGATAAGACGTGCAATAAGTTTTTCTCTTTTGATTTCGCAATTGACGTAAATGTTTGTGATGTGAGAAGAAAATTGTTGTTTTTCCGGTAGATACATTGATATTGCCTGAAAAGGACAGACAATGATGATATGATTTTTATCAAGAATTGAAACAAGGGTCTTTACTCTTTCAATTTCTTTTGCCTGTACTGGATGCTCGGGTGGTAAGTGTATGTCTTTTTCTGGAAAAATAAGAACAGAATCAGGTAAAAATGTTTTTATGTTTGAATAAAATATTTCTGCCTGTTCAGTGTGGTTGCAAACCAAAAGAAAAACTTTATCAGGAAACTCAAGAAAAAGGCACGATACAAGGAAAGACAGGAAACCAGGGTTTTTTCCGCAGAGATATACCCTGCTATTTTTTATTTTTTCAGTAGTTTCTGACCAGAAAGACAGATTTTTTAACAATTCAATTTGTTTTTTGACAGGCATTTTATTAGATATGCAAGTTCCTGTGATGTTTTTATAAGAAATTTTTCGGCATTTCTTAATGATTCTTCAAGAGTAACAGGTCCTGGCACAATTGAAAAGATTGATGTGAGTCCGTATTTTCGCAAGATTTCCGCATCAGATGATTTCTGACCGCACAGGGCAATGACTGGAACATTGAATTTTTTTGCTGTTTCAATGACAGGAAGAATTGCCTTTCCAAACTTTGTTTGACCATCAATTTTCCCTTCGCCTGTGATAACAAAATCACAGTTTTTCATATGTTTTTCAAGATTGAGTTTTTCTGCAATATACCTTGAACCCTCAACAAGTTTTGCATCCAAAAATGCCATCAATCCTGCAGCAATGCCACCTGCTGCTCCTGAGCCAGGTACATTTTCAATGTCCTTTTTCAATTGTTTCCTGATGATTTCTGCAAAATGAGAGAGATTTTTTTCAAGCAATTTAACCATTTGTTCTGTTGCTCCTTTTTGCGGTGCAAAAACCCTGCTTGCCCCATATTTTCCTGTTAAAGGATTTTTTACATCACACAGTACTGTAATTTTTATTTTTTTGATTTTTTCATCAATTCCTGATATATCGATATTTGACAGGTTTCCAAGAAATCCGCCTCCCTGTCTTAACTGTTTTCCATTTTTTGAATAAAATTTTACTCCAATAGCCATTGCCATTCCCATACCACCATCAACAGTGGCACTTCCACCAACGCCAATCAAAATTGATGTTAAGTTTCTTTTTGCCATTTCCTTGATCAATTGTCCTGTGCCAAAACTTGATGTTATTAAAGGGTTTCTTTCACTTTGTTTCAATAGCGGCAATCCGCTGGCAGATGCCATTTCCATAACACCTGTTCCGTCTGATAATATTGCGTATTCTGCTTGAATTTTTCTTCCAAGGGGGTCAGAAACAATTGCCCTGTATTTTTTGCCACCAATTGCAAACAGGAGTGCATCAACTGTTCCTTCACCTCCATCTGCCATTGGCAAAACAGTGTATTGTGCGTGTGGAAGAACCTTTTGCATACCTTTTTTTATTGTATTTCCAGCCACAATGGCACTGAGACAACCTTTGAATGAATCAGGACATATCAGAATTTTCATAATTATTATTATACCTTTTGTTTGAAATTTTTTTAATTTGGTTTAATATTACAGTATCCAGAGAGGAGGGAACAATGTGGGAAACAAGTGATGCAAAATTAAGTGCGAGTGAAAAGGCAAACAGGGAGTTTATCAAAGATAAATTTGGGCTTTCTGTTCACTGGGGAATTTATTCAATACCTGGAAGGGGAGAATGGGTAATGCATGTTGAAAAAATCCCTGTCAGGGAATATGAGAAACTTATGGAGTCGTTTAATCCAGTAAATTTCAATGCTGATGAGTGGATTGGTTTTATTAAAGAAGCAGGAATAAAACAATTCATGATTACATCAAAACACCATGATGGTTTCTGTATGTTTGATTCTTCCTTGACTGAGTATAAAATTACAAACACTCCGTTCAAAAGAGATGTAATTGCTGAGCTTGCTTCTGCCTGTCACAGATATGATATCAAACTATGTTTTTATTATTCTCTTCTTGACTGGCATCATCCTGATTATCAGGGAAACTGGGAAAGATATGTTGAGTATTATCAGGGTCAGATAAGGGAACTGTGCACAAAGTATGGGAAAATAGGCGGGATTGTCTTTGATGGCTGGTGGCCAAGACATCGGTTTGATGAATCAACGAAACATTTTATTCCAAAAGGAAAATGGAATATTGGCAGGACATATGATTTAATTCACTCACTACAGCCGGATGCAATGATCGCAAACAATCATCACATCCTTCCTTTACAGGGAGAAGATTATCAAATTTTTGAACTCGATCTTCCAGGAGAAAATACCGCTGGTTTTAATACGACTGAAATCGGAGATAAACCACTTGCGTCATGGATTAATCTTGGAAAGGGTTGGTCGTATATTAAAGAAGAACGCCCGTTAAAAGAAATTGATTATTTCAAAAATTTTATTAAAAAATGTCAGGAAAAAAATGTATTTTTATGGATGAACACAGGACCAACACCGGATGGGAGATTGGGAGATGCTGAGATAACAGTTATCAATAATTTGAAACCATTACTCAGGGGAGAGAAATGAAATCAAAACTTTTTCTGTGTTTTCTTGTAATATTTTTCGCTGGTATTGTGTCATCTTATGCAGCAAAAGTGTTTTTCGAAGCAGAGGATATGACTGTTGTTGAAACAGAAAAATGGCGTGTTGTTGAACATTTTCCTGGATGGTATTATGGTTTCCCATCAAAAGGAAAGATGCTTGCCGGTGCTTCAGGTGGACAGGCTCAAGCAAAAAAAATTGTAAAGATTGATGAAAATGGTAATTATAAGGTCTGGGTAAGATACCTTGATATACTTCCATACAGGGGACCATTTAAGCTGAGCATTTTTCAAAAAGGAGTTGTGAAAGGAGAAAAAGTTTTTGATAATGAAAGTTTGAGAAAGACAGATGAAGGTAGAAAAAAATGGGGAGATGGTTTTGGACAATTTGTCTGGGATAGTTTTGAAGTAAATCTTGAAAAGGGAGATGTTGAAATTGTTCTTACGAAAGCCGAACCAATTGGTGTATCCTGGGTTACAAGACATATTGATTTGATTGTATTGTGCAATGAAAGCAACTACCAGCCAGTGATGGCTGATTTTATTGAACCGTTGTATCTTAAGGTTCGTATGGGAGAAAATCATAAGTATCCATGTGTCATTCATGTTTTTGGAAGAAGACCACAGCCGCCATGGTGGATTCCACACTCAAACATATATAAAACAGGCATTGTTCCTGGTTGCTATACGGGTTATAAACCACAGGGACCAAATGAAAACTTCCTTGTAGCAGGTACTGAATCACCCTGGATTAACATTACATCATTTTTTGATGTAATGGGAGACCATAAATTAGAACTTACTGCAATGCAGGAATATTTTACAGGTGTAGAATCTTCTGAATTTACGGTTTTCCTTTCAAATACCCCATCAGATGAAGGAATTTTTAAGAAATTTACAAGGTCAGGTAAGGGTTCAGGGATGTTACTTTTGATAGATCTTTCAAAAAGGGACAGGATCATCAGTGACCTTGAAGGAAGCAAGGATGCCTTTGAAGTTGCAAAAAAATTGCCTGATGTTTCTGGCAAAAGACCTGAAAAATTTCCAGTAATGACAGGTTGTGCAATAAGTTCGTCTTTCTATCAGCCACAGACAGTGGACAATGAAATTTTTGTGCTTTCAAAACTTGGATTTAATGGTATTGGTGGTTATGATGAGCAATACTATAAAGCAGGATTTACAAAATATGTGGGTGGAGCCACTTATTTTCATCTTGCTCGAAACGGTTGTCTTGCAGACCCGAATATTGAAGCAATCAATTCAATCATGAAATCAAGTGCAGAAGATTTCTTAAAACGAGGACTTTTTAAGGATGATATGGTGGCGTGGAGCCAGATGGATGAACCTGGATCAGTGAGTATGGAACATATTGTAAAATGTCCGGTTTGTTTGATGGTATTTAGAGAATATTTGAGAAAATCAGGTGTGAAACCACAGGATTTTGGAGTAAGTGATTTCAGTGAGATTTATCCATCAGACAAACCAGAAGATGGTAAAAGATACTACTACACAGCACTCTATAGAAACCAGGTTCTTGCAGATTTTTTCAAAATTGGAACTGACATATTAAAACAATATACACCTGATCCGAGAACAACAGCAAATTTTGGTGAGTATCTAACATATACTGGAAATATGCTCCATTCAGGAGACGACTGGTTTTTGATTTTTGATACAGGTGGGTTGACATTTGGCTGGACAGAGGACTGGTTAAATCACAGTACAACATATCAACTGTGTGGATACAGAACTGATTTTTTACGTGCTGCCTCAAAGAATCGTTTTGGAATGTATTGTATTTTCAGAAATCCATGGGATACCCAGGCAAAAGTTTCATCTGAAATTGGGCATGGTGCAAAGGCAATTTATTATTATAACTACGGTCCATATTATGCAGGAATTGATGCAAGTTCACATAATTACAATCTCTATCCAGCAGTCTCAAAAATTAATCATGCCATTGGGGACATTGAAAATTTTCTCATTGATGCAAGTGTACCAAAAAGTCCTGTTGCAATTTTTTATTCGCATTCCACTGACATCTGGACACTTAAACAGGGTAGTTCAATCTATGGAAAGGAAAGAATGGGCTTGTGGTTGATTTTAAGACATCTTGGATATCCTGTAGAGATTATTACAGAAAAGGATATCATCAACAAAAAAATCAACAATTATAGAATTATTTTTATTACTGGTTCACATGTTCCTGCTGAAGTTACACAGAATCTGTCAGAATGGGTGTTAAATGGTGGAGTGCTTGTTGCTGTGGCAGGTACAGGAATTTATGACAGATTTAATAGTCCTTTACCTGATACATTTTTTTCAATCAAAAGAGAGCAATTCAATTTTGTTTCAGAACCAGGAAGGGATTATTTTGAATTACCAGCATCAAAAACCATTGATTTTGTAAAACTTGTTGACTCCACTGCACAGGAAACAATCGAAGTAATCTGCGGTTATCAGAAAATGAAAAACGTTTCTCCTTCAGAAACAGTCGCGAATTTTTCTGATGGTTCTCCTGCTATTGTAACAAAAAATTATGGGAAGGGGAAAATTGTTTTTTGTGGATTTTTCCCTGGTCTTTCATATATGAAATCAGCGGTTATCGCAAACAGGAACAAAATACAGGACTCATCATTTTCTGATTGTCCGCCTGAATATCCAGAAATTATAAGAAAGATTTTCAGCAATTTTATTTCATATTCAAATATTAAACCACCTGTGATAACAAACAATTATCTTGTTGAAGCAAACTTACTTGAAGGAAGTAAGGCATTGATTATTACCCTTTCAAACTGGTCAGGGAAATCTATTGAAAATCTTGATATTACAATTAACCAGAGATTAAAAGGAAAGCCATTATCAAGCCAGAATCAAATAAAATCATTTGAATCAAAAGCAAACCAGACAATAATCAAAATGAGTATGCCTGGTGCATTTGACTTTATTGTGATACCAAAATGAAAGACAACATCATCAAAATCGTCAGATACAGGGATATTGTGAAAAATGTCTGTGGTTGTGAGCATGACATGATGGTTGAAAATTTTTATCAGAATATCGGGAAAAAACTTTTTCAAAAAAGAGAAAAAAAAAGAAATTCAATCAATACGATAGCACAATGGGAAAGAGAGAGAAAAAAAATAAAAATCAATCTTGAAAAAGCAATCGGATCAAAATTTCCTGATACAGGAGTGAAAATCATAGAAAAAGGGGAAATAAAAAAACAAGATATTATTGTAAGAAAAATTTTGTTTTCTCTTCACAAGGACCACTATGTACCCTGTTTGATTTATATCCCTGATGAAAAAAAATCATTATTTCCTGCTGTTCTAATTCCTGCGGGCCACGATATTAATGGTAAAGCAGGTTATAACAGGATTGCCACCTTTTATGCTAAGAATGGATATGTTGCGATTACCTATGATTTTGTGGGACAGGGAGAAAGGCAGTTTGTGGATAAAAATGGTTTTGTTTATGCCTTTGCTTCAACTGCTCACAATATCACTGGTGTCCCAATGACACTTTATGATTTTAATCTCAACTGGTTTACAATTTTTGAAACAATATCAGCAATTGATGTTCTCAAATCAACGGATTTTGTTGATATGGCAAAAATAGGGATTACCGGTGCATCAGGAGGTGGCACAAATTCATTTTATTCAGCAGCATTTGACGAAAGAATTTCAGCAGTTGCACCTGCTGCGAGTGTTCATTGTTTCCTCAATAAGGTTTATCCTGACGACTGTGAACAGAGTTTTTTTAATCATATTGAAAGAGGACTTGATTATTGCGATATTGCATCATTTTTAATTGCACCAAGGCACCTGTTTATTGTGGCAAACTCTCATGATATCTGGGATATTGAGGGAACAAAATACGTTTATGAAACTGCAAAGAAGTTTTACAGAATGCATCATGCAGAAGAAAAACTTAAAATAACAATTTCTGATAAAGGACATGGCTATTATGTTGAACAGATTGAACAGGTGTTGTTGTGGTTTAATAAAATATTTGACAGCAGGCACGAGTTTATCCCGTATGAAAAAATTACAGAAAACCAGTTGCCATCAGAAAAAGAAATCTGTGTGCTTGCTGATAATGAATCCCGACAATATTACCTGAAAAATCCACTGAAGATTTTCAAAAAGAATGTCAATGTTCGAAAGGATTCAGGATATATTGAGAACATAAAAAGGCAACTTCAACCATTCTTAGAAAAAAATTGTTACTGGGAAATCATTGATAGATATCCGATGGGAAACAGATATTACTGCAGAATGATATTCAGTCCTGAAAAAAATTTGATTCTTCCAGCAGAGATTGTGATTCCTGAAAAATTAGATTGTGCTTTAATTTTGCTTGATGAAATAAAAAGAACAGAAAAACAGCAGTTACATATTCAGAAATCATTCGCCAATAATCTTGTCATTAGACCCGACCTGCGCTGGTGTGGAGAAACATCTTACAGAGAAAGATGGGAGGATTACGAAAATTTCTGTCAGAATAATTTCAGTGGTAAAAATTTTAAAACTTTCATTATGTGTCATATCCTCGGAAGATATGTAGTTGTTGAAAGGACAAAGGATATCATCTGTCTTGTTTCAATACTGAAGAAAAACTGGAATATCAAGAAAATCATTGTCCATGCTCATTCATCAACAGCAATTTCAGCAATTCTTGCGGGGATTGTTGATAAGAGAATTGAGAAACTAATACTTGAGGATTTTTTGTTTTCATATAAAAGTATTTTTGATGTTGAATATCCATTGTGGAGACCTGACAATTTTTTACAGGGGATATTGAAATCAGGACTGGATATACAGGACTTATGTAATCTTGTTCATACAAAAGATATCACATTCATCAGACCACTTGATGCGAGGATGAAAATTGTTAATGTAAATTTTCATTAAACTTCCTCATTCCCTTTCCCGCCTCCCGCCCGGGAGAGAAAGATTACCCCTTTCGTAAATCCCCCTATTTTCCCCCTTTTATAAATTTTTCCTCCAATTCTCCCTTTCATAAAACCTCCTTCTCCAATTTCCGGTTCTGCCAAACTTGGCTATGTTTTAAGTGGTCTTTTTCTTTGTATTTCAATGGTTTTATATGTTTTTATAGACCTCCCCCCTTTTTTCGGGTAAAATATCCGAAAAAGGAGATTTTTTATGACTCAAAATACCCGTGTCAGTCGTTTTGTCCTCTGGGTCTGCCGCCATTTCACTAAATCACAGATAGAACAGATTGTCAAAGAACTCAACGAGATACTTGCCAGTCGGAACCCTGAAGTGAAACCCAAGGATGACTTTAAAGATAAACACCCGCACTGGCGACAGTATCACCCTGACCCGGCTCCACCACTTACCCAACCACCAACTGTCAAGCCCAGATTGAACTGGAAACAACTGCTGGCTAACTTTAAAAAAAACAGGCAAAAAAGTAAAACCAGTCAAGGTACGCAATCTGCAAAATCGTGTGCCTGAGCAGTTATACTGTCAATATTGTTCAGCACCTTCCCAGTATCTTTATTACAATAACGGGAAACAACGCTCACAGGTCCGCTGTAAACTCTGTGGTAATGTTAGCCCTGTCAGTCAGCGGTATCGTAAACCTGCTAAATATTTCTGCCCATACTGTGGCCATCCACTTTTCCTCTGGAAGCAACGACGCAGTTGTTCTATCTATAAATGCGACAGGGATGACTGCCCTCATTATATAAATAACAAAAACAAACTCAACAGGGCTGAACGGCTACTCTTCCTTACCAGGTCATCCCAATTTAAACTCCGATACAACTACATAGAATGCCACTTCACACCAGAAGAACTTGTTCACTCTGCACCACAGAAGAAAGAATTCCCTAACCTCTGTTCTATCCACAACACCTTACACACTCTCTCTTTAGTCCTTACCTTCCACATCTCTCTGGGACTGTCTGCAAGAAAAACTGCCTTCGTATTACGCAATGTCTTCAATATATCTACTTCCTATCAAACAGTCCTCAATTACTCCGAAATGGCCGCATATTACTGTCACAAGTTCAATCTGGCATATAAAGGACACGCAGATGCATTGCAAGTCGGTGATGAGGCCTATGCTAAAGTTTCTGCCCGCAACTGGTACAGCTTCCTATTCCTTTCTCCTTCACGACGCAAGATTACTTCTTACCACTGCTGCCCTGAACGTGATGAACTGGCTGCTACCACTGCCTTACAGGAAGCTATCAGAACTGTACCTGACAATACCCCTGAAATAACTATTATCACTGATGGCTGCCCTTCTTATGTCCCAGCTGTCCAGTATCTCAATAAGCAACAAGATACCAAACTCTTTCATAAACAGGTCATCGGCTTGCAGAACCTTGATTCCCAATCAGAAAAATACCGCCCCTTCAAGCAGATGTGTGAACGGCTCAACCGTACCTTCAGATTCCACACCAACCCTGCTTCCGGATTCAAGGAACCTAATGGATTTATATCCACCGTAGCTCTCTTCACTACTCACTATAACTTCCTCAGACCTCATGAGACATTGAACTTTGATGTCCCCTGCCCACTGGAACAACTGAACGGCATCCCAACTTTACAGGGTAAATGGGCAAAAATCTTGCATATCGCTACTTCCTTACCCTGAACACTATAACACTAACTTGCCCTCTCTTTCCCGTATAATCTATTGCCTTTTTTCCTTTAAGGAAGCCATCTTCATCCCTGCCTTCCTAACCCTTCCAAATTTTCAAAGAACATTTATTCCTGTTTTTCTATAAGAAAAACCTATTTCTTCTTTTTTTCATACCTCTTTCATCTATTTCTTGACACTACCCAATTTCCCCCTTTCACAAAGGGGGATTGAAGGGGGATTGAGGGGAGGGCAAAAGTTGCCAGATTAAAAGATTTATGTTTTAATCTGTGTAATTTTTATGAAAATCTGTTTAATCAGGAAAAATAACCATTATAAAAGGAGTTAATATGAATTTCAGAGAAAGATTTATTGCATCGCTTGATTTCTCAAAACCTGATAAGGTTTGTTTTATGCCGGGCGGACCAAGGGAATCAACATTAAAACGGTGGTTTCAAGAGGGACTACCTGAAAATTCCGATTATATGGATGTTGTTTGCTCTATTATTGGTATACCACATGAAACGCAGGATACTTCAAAAATCATTTATGTTAATTTTACAATGAATCCTCAATTTGAAGAGAAAATTATTGAACATAAAGATGGGCACTACATTGTTCAGGATTATATGGGTGCAATTGTTGAAATTTCTGATCAATATGATTTTTCATATCTTCGTGCAGCGAAGGATTTTGTTACAAGAAAATGGCATAAATTTCCTGTTGAAACAAGAAATGACTGGAAGGAGATGAAAAAAAGATATAATATTGATGACCCGATACGACTTCCGGAAAATTTTGACCAGTTGGCTCAAGCAAACAAAAACAGAACACATCTTCAATCAATAAGTTTCCATGGTCCTTTCTGGCAATTAAGGGAATGGTGTGGTTTTGAAGGGTTATGTATGTTGATGGTTGAGCAACCAGAATTTGTTGAAGAAATGGCAGAATTCTGGAAAGAATTTGTTTGTGGTGTCCTTGATAGATTTTTTGAAAAAGCAACCTGTGACCATATTTTAATCAGTGAGGATATGGCGTATAAAGAAAAAAGCATGATTTCTCCGAATATGGCAAAAAAATTTCTGTTTCCGTGCTGGAAAACATGGAGTGAAAAAGTAAAAAAATTTGGCTGTAAAATTATAGAGTTAGATTCAGATGGTTACATTGGAGAACTGATACCACTGTGGATTGAAGCAGGAATTAATGTATGCACTCCGATTGAAATTGCTGCTGGAAATAACCTTGTTGAATACAGAAAGAAATTTGGCAAAAATATGGCATACAGGGGAGGAATTGATAAAAGAGCAATTGCAAAAGGTGGAAAAATACTTGAAGAAGCAATGAGTTTTGTTCCTTTTTTACTCAAGGACGGTGGATACATCCCTTCCTGTGATCATGGAGTACCTCCTGATATTTCCTGGAAAAATTTTATTGAGTATTGTCGGCTTCTTGCAAAAATGACAGGATGGTTATAAAAAAATGGGGGAAACCAAAAAGTTTCCCCCATCTTTTAGTCAATATCCTGATATATCAAGGATTAAATATGTTTTCCTTCACAAACTCATTATAGTTCAAGGACTTTACACTACCATCAACAAATAGTGTATTGATTACAAGATAGTTATCTCTCCGACCATAGGCAGTGTGGGTTAGAGTTGTTGACCAGATATCAGGGGCATAATGTCTCGTTACTACACATGTCCTGAATGTTCAAAACTACGGCGAAATCCAGGGAATATGGCATTTTATCTTGCCAATGAGGTTGCAAAGGCAATACAGTAAGAGAGCCATCCAGATAAAATGGTAGGCATTTTTGGGCTTGCCCCTTCGCCAGCCCTTTTTCCAGTTCGCCTTTTGCAAGATCATCATATTGGGATTTCGTGAAGGAATGAAAGAGGATGTGTCGGGAAAATGATGGTGTTTTATATTTGACTTTTGACATTAATTTTTGTACTATAATAAAAAAGGAGAGAGTATGTTCAAAGGTTCAATTGTTGCGATTGTCACACCTTTCAAAAATGGTGAATTTGATAAAGAGCGATTCAAAAATCTTATTGAATTTCAGATTTCAAATGGAACTGATGCCATAGTTCCTGTTGGTTGCACCGGTGAGGCAGCAACATTGACCCATGATGAACATGAACAGGTGATTGATTTTACTCTTGAAGTTGTAAATCGCAGGGTTCCTGTCATTGCAGGTACAGGTTCAAACTCCACTGCTGAAGCACTGCGACTTACAAAATTTGCTAAAAAGGCAGGTTGTGATGCTGCTTTGATTATCACGCCATATTACAATAAACCAACTCCAAAAGGGCTTTATGAACACTACAAAAAAATTGCTGAAGAGGTTGATATTCCGATTATTCTTTATAATGTTCCATCAAGAACAGGAATTTCAATTCTTCCTGAAACAGTCGCCAAACTTTCAGAAATAAAAAACATTGTGGGAATAAAAGAGGCAAGTGGTAGTACTGACCAGGTGAGCAAAATTATTTCAATGTGCGGGGAAGATTTTGTTGTACTCTCAGGTGATGATTCAATGACACTTCCAATAATGGCAGTTGGTGGTAAGGGTGTAATTTCTGTTGCTGCAAATATCATGCCAGGTCAGGTCAGAGAAATGGTACATTCAGCACTTTCGAATAACTGGGAACACGCTCGCAAAATGCACCTGAAACTTTTTGACTTGTTTAAAGCTCTTTTTATTGAAACCAATCCGATACCTGTGAAAACATGTTTGTATTTGATGGGCAAAATTGAACTGGAACTCAGGATGCCATTGACTGCTCCATTAGAGGAAAACAAAAAGAAACTGGAAAGCATCCTCAAACATTACCAGTTGATATAACATGTTATTTCATTACAGGAAAAAATATATCCCGATTAAGCCAAAGGAAGCCCCTGATATAAAAAAGGATTTGTGGCAGAAGTGTCCTGATTGCAATAAACTTATTTATGAAGGTAAACTGAAAGAAAATTTTAAAATCTGTCCGAATTGTGGATATCATTTTCGACTTACAACAAAGGAATGGATTAATCTGATTGCTGACCCTGGTTCATTTGAAGAACTTGATGCTAATATGCTTTCTGATGACCCGCTCCAGTTTAAAGGTCCAAAGACATACACAGAAAAACTTGATGAAGATATGAAAAAAACAGGTCTGAAAGAAGCACTCAGTTATGGAAGAGCGCTAATCGGAAAAATTCCATCAGTACTTTCAATCCTTGATAGCAACTTTATCATGGGTAGTATGGGTTCAGTTGTTGGTGAAAAATTTGTCAGGGCATGTGAACTTGCTATGGTAGAGAAAAAGCCAATTGTTTCAATTTGTGGTGGCGGTGGTGGAGCAAGGATGTATGAAGGATTAATTTCATTGATGCAGATGGTAAAAACATCACAGGTTGTTGGAAAAATGAAAAAGACAAAAACCCTATATGTTTCAGTGCTTACTGACCCTACAATGGGTGGAGTTGCAGCAAGTTTTGCATTTTTAGGAGACATTATTATTGCTGAACCAAAGGCATTGATTGGTTTTGCTGGACCAAGGGTCATTGAGCAAACCATAAAACAAAAACTTCCACCAGGTTTTCAGAGGTCTGAATTTTTGTTTGAACATGGTATGCTTGATGCTGTTGTTCCAAGGAATCAGTTAAAGTCAACATTAATAAAAATCCTTTCTATATTCAGTCCTTCTCAATGAGACAGCCCGGTCATAAGTATCTTGAGCAACTGACAGATTTCGGGATAAAGCTGGGTCTTGATAAAATCAGGCATATCCTTTTTAAACTGGGTAATCCTCAAAAAAAGTTTCCATCAATTTTAATTGCTGGTACAAACGGAAAAGGTTCTGTTTCAAGTTTTATTGCACACTGTCTTAAAGAAAATAATTACAGGGTGGGTCTTTATACAAGTCCTCATCTGATTAAGGTTGAAGAAAGGATTCAAATAAATGGAAAACCAATTCCATCAAAGGTTTTTGATTCTTTATGCCTGGATTTGAGAAATCTGTGTTTGAAATTGCCCCTGGAGATGCAGCCAACATATTTTGAGGCACTCACTGCAGTTGCCTTTGAATATTTTGCAGAAGAAAACATTGATGTATGTGTCTGTGAGGTTGGTATGGGAGGAAGATTTGATGCAACAAATGTTATTGATGCAGAATTGGAAGTTATCACTCCAATTTCATACGACCACATGGAATATCTTGGAAACAGTATTGAAGAAATAGCAGCAGAAAAAGCAGGAATTATAAAATGGAATTCAATTGTTGTTTCAGGAAAACAATTGCCAGGTGCAATAAAGGTATTGAAAAGGGTCTGCAAGCAGAAAAAATCAAAATTATTTTCCTACGGTAATGAATTTTCAGCAAAACAGGTTTATTCAAATTTCCCGGAAGAACAACGATTTCATTTTTACGGACATGAAAAAATAAAGGATATTTCAATAAAACTTTTTGGTAATCACCAGATTCATAATGCTGCTGTGGCTATTGAATCGTTGCTTTTATTAAGAAAAAAGGGATTTAATATCCAGATTGATGCAATACGAAATGGGATGAAGAATACTTTCTGGCCAGCACGATTCCAGCTTTTGATGGAAAATCCACTTGTAATTCTTGATGGTGGACATAATCCTGCTGGTATCAAATCATTGAAAAATACTTTAAAAGGGTATTTCCCTGATAAAAAATTTATCTTCTTGGTCGGTATTCTAAAGGATAAAAAATGGGATGAGATGCTGAGAATGCTTTCAACATGCGGGAAAAGATTTATTTTTACAAAGGTTGATAATCCGAGAAGTATGCTGCCCGAGATCCTTGCAGAAAAAATGAAATCTTTTGCGCCGAATGCATCTATCGAAATAATTGAAGAACCCTTTTATGCATTTGAAAAAGTTTGTTCAATGAGGGATGAAAGTCCAAGAGTAATTTGTGGTTCTCTGTATCTTGCAGGCGAGATATTAAAAATTTTGAGAACAAAAAGGTTTAAAAATTTATTTTTCAACCTTGTTTCTTCTTGATTTTCTGAATTTTGTAACGCGAAAGACATTGTTGTTGTTTGTTCTTGAATAACTGAATTCATCAATCATCTGCTGGACAAGATGCAGGCACATTCCACCAAGAACTTCTTCTTCGTCATCCTTGGTATTATCCTTACTTGTCGGGTCAAGGGGATTAAATGGAATGCCTGAAACTTCTATGGTTATAATGACCCTGTCAGGATAGCCCTCCCAGACAATCTTCATTTTTCCCATTGAGGTATCATATTTTCTGAACTGTATAATGTGAGAGCATATTTCATCTGTTGCCAGTAAAAGTTCCCATGCTTTTCTTGATGCCAGATGTGCTTGTTTAATTCTTTCCTGAAGGAAATCTGCGATAACAGAGAGATTTTCAAGAATCGGAACCACGATCAGTTCATCTTTCATTCTTTCCTTTCATTGATTTGTAAACAATTACTTTTGCCAAGTATATTAAAATACAATCTTTCAATTTCTGTAACCATTTTTTCAACTGAAAATTCCTGGAAAACTTTTTGTTTGCCTTTTAATCCCATTTTTTTACAAATATCTGGATTTTCTATCAGGAATCTCAATTTTTTTTCAAGGTTTATTTCATCCTCTGGAGGAACAAGGAAACCATTCACTCCGTCTTCTATGACTTCTCTTGCACCATCAATGTCAAATGCAATAACAGGTTTACCCGAAGCAAGTATTTGAACAACAGCCCTTGGAAGTCCTTCTCTCAAACTTGTGTGAACACCAATGTCCATGGCAGCAGTTAATAGTGGTATTTCCTCTGGTTTTACAAGACCTGTGAAATGAACTCTGTTTTCAAGATGATGTTCTTTCACGAATTTTTCAAATTTTTCCCTCAGTATTCCATCACCAACAAGAATAAGATATGTTTCTGGATAATCACCTGATATTTTTGAAAAAACCCTCAAGAGATATTCCTGTCCTTTAAGAGGGAAAAGTCGCCCAATCATTCCAATGAGAATATTTTTTTCAGAGATTCCCAGTTTATTTCTGACTTCATTCCTGATATCAATTGATTTTTGATATTCTTCCACTTCAAAACCACTTCTTATTACACAACTTTTCTCTTTTTTTACTATCCCGGTCATTATGTGATTTTCAAGAATTACATTGCTGACAGAAATGAAATAGTCAGTACAAAAGGATGCGATTTTTTCACTCATTTTGTAAAGGTATCTGATAATAGCGGGTTGAAAAGGATGAAAACTTGAACCATGCAGTGTATGGATGATTTTTGATTTTTTTGAAAATGTTTTTGCAGCAATTCTACCAATGAAACCTGCTTTTGCACTGTGGGTATGAATGATATCAAAATTGTTTTTTTTGAAAATTATTCCAAGTTTGAAAAATGTAATGATATCATGCCATGGTGAAATATTTCTTACCAGTTGCCTGACAACGATGAAATTAATTTTATTGTTTTTAATAGCATTTTCCATTGAACCTTCAGGACCCTTTGACGGGCCTGAAATTAACATAACATCATGGCCAAGATTTTTCAATCCAATAACTGTGGAAAGTGTATTTTCCTGTGCACCACCGATAATCATTCTTGTAATGACATGAGCAATTTTCATCAATATACATTTTACATGCGATTATGGCGATGGTCAAAGTGGATAAAGGGAAATTTATAAAACAGGGGATATTAAAGTTTTTTTCTTCTTTTCAATGGGATCTTTTTCCAGTCATAGCAATTTAATAAATCTTTTTTTCCAAGCCATCCCCTTCGTGCCACAGCAATACCCAGTTTGATATAATCCATCATTCCTGTATTGTGGGCATCAGTGCCAATGGCAACAATGACATTGTTCTGTCGTGCTTTTAGAACATTAACATCATTTAGATCGAGTCGGTCATAATATGCATTAATTTCAAGGGCAGTGTTTGTTTTTCCTGCATACTCAATCACTTTATCAATATCAATATCATAACCTTCCCTGCTTGATATCAATCTTCCTGTTGGATGGCCAATAATGTCAAGATATTTGTTTCCCATTGCTTTTATCATTCTTTCTGTGACATTTTTCTTGAATCCCTGATGAATTGAGCCAATCACAAAATCAAGTTCTGCAAGTATTTCATCAGGATAATCAAGCTGTCCATCTCCAAGAATATCAACTTCCATTCCTTTCAAAATCAAAATGTCTTTGTATTTCTGTTGAATTATTTCTATTTCTCTGTTCCTTTCTCTTAATTGTTCTATATCAAGACCCCCTGCAAATTTACTTGTTCTTGAATGGTCAGTAATACCAATAAATTTGTATCCCATTGAAATTGCTTTTTTCACAATTTCTTCAATCGTACTTGTGCCATCAGAGTAATTTGAATGAACATGGAAATCCCCTAACACTTCTTTATCCTCAACAAGTTCAGGTAATGAACCATTAAGTGCTGCTTCAATTTCTCCTCTGTCTTCACGAATTTCTGGTGGTATCCATGGCATACCAAGGGTTTGATAAACGTCTTTTTCTGTTTTCCCTGCAATCTTTTTATCATTTTTGAAAACACCATATTCACTGATTTTCAGTCCTTTTTCCTTTGCAATGGTACGCAATTTTATGTTGTGATCTTTTGAACCAGTGAAATATTGGAGTGCTGCGCCATAGCAATCAGGTTCAACAACACGCAGGTCAATCTGTAAAGAGTTTTCTTTTACAATGATTGATGCCTTTGTTTCTCCTTTTGCAATCACGCTTTGAACATCAGGATATCTGGCAAATTTTTCAATCACCTTTTCGCTATTTACTGCGGTGCACAAAATATCAATATCACCAATGGTTTCCTTCATCCTTCGCAGAGAACCACAGGGAGATATACTTTCACAAACATCCTTCATATACTCAACAATCCTGTTTACAACAGGTAATGCAATTCCAAGAGATATCCTTTGATGTGTTCGTTTTGAAAGGTAAAGTTCAATTCCTTTTTTTATGTTTTCGATCTTTTTTTCACCAATCCCGGGTAAATTCAAAATATCTGGATGATCAAGAATTTTTTTTAGGTCATCGATTGTCTGAATATGGAAATGGTCATAAAAAAGTTTGAGTGTCTTTGGACCAAGATTTGGAATTTTCATCATTTCAACAAAGGTTGCAGGAATATCAGCAAGAAGTTCTTTATATTTTGCTATTGAACCAGTTTCAAGATATTCCTCAATATGTTCAGATATATTCTTACCAAGTCCTGGTATTTTTGATAATTGATGATTTTTATACAATTGTTCAATATCTTCGGGTAATTCCCTGATTACCCTTGCCACTTTCCTGTAAGCATTGATTTTAAAAACATTATCTCCTTTAAATTCCAGAACATCAGCGATATTATCCAGGACATCAGCGACTTCTTTGTTTCTCATATTTTTCCCACTGGCATGATATAGACAACATTTCCTTTCACACCAAGAACTTCTGCGACCTTGCTGTCATCGAATGCACCAATCATACATGTTCCAAGTCCCATTGTTTCAACCTGAAGTGAAACATTTTGACCAATATGGCCTGCATCAATATAAACATATCTTTCGCCTCTTTTCCCATAAAATGCTGTTGTCCTCGAAAATTGAGCAACAAGGACTATTGAAACCGGGGCTTCTGCAATAAATTTTTGTTCAAAAGATGCCTGAGCAAGTTTTTCTCTTAAATCACCATATTTTACCGGTAAAAGTCCGTGAAGATTGCTCTCATATAGATAAACACCGCTTTTAAGGTTGTTTACATTGCCTGCAACAAGATAAATATCAAAAGGATATGTTGCCCCTGCTGATGGAACTGTTTTTTTCCCATAGGCATTTTTTCCGTAGGCAGCCCATAGAATCTGACCTGCTTCATTAAGGGTTAATGGGATTTTTTTGAAACTTCTTTTTGAATGCCTTTTATACATTGCTTCTTCAAGAGAAATATTACCCTTTAAATCTGGATCTGGAAGGCGAATGATTTTATCTTCCATATGATAATTTTATACCCAAATTCAATGTCAACGCAAGTACTCAGCAAGAATCATCATATGGTCTTCTGGTTCAAGGTAATCAACAACCTTGAGTAATTCCTCCACAGGGAAAGGAAGTTTTTGTTCTGAAAGCACTTCATCAGGATTGAGATAAGTTATCTCAGGGACATTAATAAACTCAATCGGTTTGTTTTTGATATACGTCTTTGTTGTGAAAAATACCAGTAAAACAGCGAGAAGTCCAAAACCGACTTTGAGTTTCTTTATAAACATTTGTTTATTGTGTCTTTCATGTGCCCTGTCAATCATTATTTTGAAACTGGAATCCCAGAATGCTTTATCATGCTCTGGAATTTTAATTTCTTTAACATCTTCCATTATTCTTTTTATTTCTTCAAGTTCTTTTCTGCAATTCTGGCAATGTTCAAGATGTTTTTTAATTTCATCGTATTGATTTTCTCCCGGAGAACCATCCAGATAATCAATAAGTTTCTTTTTTATGTCTTCACATTTCATTTTTCCATCTCCTTCATTATTGTTTTTATTTTTTCCACTGCCTGAAAAAATGTTGCTTTGGCAGTTCCGACCTTTATTTTCATAATTTTTGCAATTTCTTCATATGTCAACTCTTCATATATCCTGAGGTTGAAAATCGTTTTCTGTCTTAATGTCAATTGTTCAAGTGCCTTTTGAAGGTTCTGTTTTCTTCTGCTTTCAACCTCATTAAAATCACTAAATGCTTCTGTTGCAAAATTTTCCTTTTCTTGATCAGGGTTAAAAATTTCCTGTTCTGAAACAAAGGTTATTTTCTTTTTCCTCCTGAAATGGTCATAGCAAAGGTTCATTACAATTCTATACATCCATGTCTGAATATTTGACTGTTTCCTGAATTTTGAAAGACCATTATAAATTCTAATAAACGCCTCCTGAACAATGTCAAGGGCATCTGCGTCATTTTTTAGCATCCTGTATGCTGTTCTATATAATACAGGTGCGTACCTTTGATAAAGTTTTTCAAATTCCTTTTCATCCATATTTTAGACGCATGTTTGTTTTTTTTGTTTAGTTGGACGCTTTACGAATTTTTACGCTTATGATATACTACTACGAAAAGGAGGAAATGTCATGCCCGTGAAAAAAAAGAAACCTTCGGTTTTAAAAAGACAGAGACAGGAACAAAAAAGAAGAATGAGGAACAAGGCAGTAATATCAAAGATTAAAACATTGATTAAAAAAGTGAAAAAATTGATTGTTGAAGGCAAAGAATATCAGGAAACCTTGAAAACAGCAATCAAAGAAATTGATAAAGCTGCTTCAAAAGGGATTATTCACAAAAATAATGCTGCAAGAAAGAAAAGCAGGTTGATGAAAACCATACAGAAACTAACGATGGATATCAAGCAGACGTAGAAGCAGGATTTCCCATCCTGGTTCACTGGAAATTTTGCCTGATTTGAGTTTGAAGTCAATATCAAGAAGATATTCAAGTTTTTCAAAAAAAACCTGTTCAGAAATCACTTTTTGAGTGAGCAGGTTTTCAAGATATCTTTCAATAATTCCAATAATGCCAGCAAATTCATAAGGATTTGTTTTTAGAAATTTTGAGATTTCATTGATATCTGTTGCATCCAGAGTTTTTTTATATGACTTTCGATATATTTTTCTAAAGATATTTTCAATGTCTTCAATAATCTCAATTTCGTAATCTTTTGGCTTTGTTTTTATTGATATTCCCTCAAATATCACGAAAACATTTTCAGGTATTTTTTTCAGATATGGGAAAATTTTCTCTGTCCATGTTTTTTTTTCAATAAGTTCCATCTGGTGAACAATAACAACGCGGTAATCAACAAAAAGGGAATTTTCGAAAATTTCATTGATAAAATCATCTGGATTGAATTCAGCACCATAGTATCGTTTTATTTCAATATCTTTATGTTTTTCAGAATACTGCTGAATAATTGACTCAACAATTTCCGATGTCAGAGCATGTGGCCCAGAAAGAAATCTCACATTATTTTTCATTTAATTGTAGCAACTGGAAATAAATATCCTGTGAAATTTTATTTGATAACTGGTCTAAAAGATAATCTTTTTTAAATTTTGTGGCAAGTTCAAGCGAATAAATCTGGTCAATGTTTCTTTTCATGATCTGGTGGTTTTTTTCAATGTTCAGCAGTATTTTCACCCTGTACGATGCCATGATAATCTGGTCTGATTTAGAAATGAATTCAGGATTTCTTGAAAATTCTTCAATAATGCCGCTGATGATAATGTCTGCACTTGATTTACTGGACGCAAGAATAAATCCAGGGGATCTTGTTATGGTTTTCTTAAGGTTTTTTAACAGATATAAATCAATTTCTGGTTGAAGTGTATGATTGGAAAAAATTTCCACGTAAACTGTTGTCTGCTCTGGATTTATCAACTGGTATGAACAGCCAGTAAAAAGAAAAATTATGCTAATGCAAATCAGGAGATTTCTTTGCATATTCAGTTTCAGGATAAAGAGTTTTTACCTTGTTATAATAGATTTCAGCACTTTTTACATATCCATTTTTTCTGTAAATTTCGGCAACCTGAAATAACCGACGTGCAATTTCATTTCTGAGTTGTTGCTTTTTTTTCAACAGTTGTTCTTTATAAATACTGTCAGGAAAATCAGAAATGAACTGGTCAATACTTTTTTCAACAGTAGAAAACTTTGAAACATCTGTTGTTCCGTCCGGGATATTCTGTATTTCATTCACCAGCATTTCGTAACGTGCTTTTTCAGCCCATTGTGTGGATGGAAAATCATTGATTACCTGCTGATAGAGTTTAATTGCTTTTTCCATATCTCCACTTTTTGCGTATTTTGAAGCAAGTTGAAGGGCTAAAGGAGGGGTTTCAGGATTAAATGGGTCTGATTCAATTGCCCTTGAGATTGATTCATACTTTTTTTCAGGATCTTTAAATCTTTCAACAAACTTTAACTGTTTTTTTGAAAGAATCTCAAGAGAAAGTTCTCTCTGCATCTTTAAGACATCTTCAATTTCAGGAAAATCAGGATACCTTTTTATTATTTCATCAAGTTTATTGAATGCAGTATCCTTATTTCCTGTTTTTACATAGATTTTTGCTGACTCAAACAATGCCTTAGGAGCATATGGAGAAAGAGGAAAATGCTTAACAAGTTTATTATATTCCCTGAGTGCAATTTCATTATTTCCTGCTAATCTGAATGATTCAGCATATTCCCATTGTTGTTTGTCAGTTTCCTTGACAGCATATTTTGGATTGATCCATTTACCTGTTTTCGGTGTCCATTCCCAGTAAGCAAAACAGTATCCTGATGAAACTAACAGCACAAAAAGAACCACAATTATTTTTTTCATAGCATTATTGTGATTGAAATTTTTAATTCTGTCAACTTAAAGGTGTATTTCTTTTCCTGTTTCTGCTGATTTATACATTGCTTCAAGTATTTCAATCACTTTCAAGGATTCCTCAGGTTTAACCAAAACTTCTTTATCATTTTTGACGCATTCAAGGAAATGTTTCAATTCTTTATGGTGAGGTGGTTCATTATCAACAACAATAGGGGTAAGGGATGAATCCTGGTGAAAACCAGAAATTTCAGAGAAAAATTTCATTTCTGGCCAGATAATACCGGATTTTGTTCCGTATAGATGTGCAGACCAGTTTGATGGTAGATTAGAAAGAAAACTGCATGTCAACTGCAATGCTCTGCCATCTTTGAAAACAATAAACCCTGCAGCAAAATCTTCAACATCAATTTTTTTCCTATCCCAGTGTCCCCAGGAACCAGTGATATTATCCATTTTCGCAAGTTTTGCAAATGTTACTGCTTTTACTGAATCAACATCAGGGCATCCCATAAACCAGTAAACAAGGTCAAGCATGTGCACTCCAATATCAAAAAGTGGACCACCCCCTGATAATTCCTTTTTTATAAATGTATCCCTTGCTGGCAATTCTCTTCTTCTGAGTGCATTACATATTGCAAAATAAATTTCACCAAGAATATCATCATCGATGATTTTTTTTATCATCTGCGATGACTGGAAGAATCTTTGATGCTGCGCAGCCATCAGTTTCTTTTTGTTTTTCTTTGATGTTTCAATCATTTTCTTTACATGCTGACTTTTTGTAGCAATTGGTTTTTCACATATTACGTGCTTACCTGCATTGAGTGCATCAATTGTTATGGGATAATGGAAGGCATTTGGGGTACATACATCAATAATATCAATTTCTTCTACTTTTAACAGGTCTTTATAATTTTTTACTGCAACAGGGATTTCGTATTTTTTGCTCACATCGTCAAGAAAATCAGGACGAACATCAGAAATCCCATAAATTTCAACCTCACCAATTTTTTTCCATCCTTCAATATGTACCCTGCCAATTCCGCCAATACCAACAATCCCAACAAGATATTTTCCATTTTTCATATTTTTTCTCCTGTTATTCAAGAATAATTCTTGCGTCAACCATTGTTACTCCATTGCCCTTGCTTTTTACAATTAGAGGATTAATGTCAAGTTCTTTGATTTCAGGGAAGTGCTCACACAATTTTGAAACCCTTAATATTGTATCAACAATTGAAGGGATATCTGCTTCTGGAAGTTTTCTGAAGCCAGTGAGGAGTTTATAACTTTTTATTTCTTTTATCATATCCGAGGCTTCTTCCCGGTCAACAGGCACAATTCCAAAAGTTACATCCTTCAGTGCTTCAACAAAAATTCCACCAAGTCCAAACATAATTAAGTGTCCGAATTGAACATCTTTTTTCACTCCAATAATGATTTCCTGAATTCCTTTGACCATTTCCTGGATTTCAATTCCTTCAATTCTGGCTGATGGTAGATAATTTTTCACTGATGTAATAATGTCATTAAATGCTTTTTCCATTTCAGAAGCATCCATAATATTAATTCTTACGCCTCCTGATTCTGTTTTATGAAGAATATCAGGGCTAACAATTTTTGCTACAACAGGATAACCAATTTTGTTTGCATATTCCACTGCTGACATTGCATCCTTTGCAAGATATCGTTTCGGTCCTTTTACTCCATATGCCTCAAAAATTTCTCTTGCCTGAAAATCAGTCAAATTCTTTACTCCAGATTTTTTTACTGATTCAAATATTTCAGTTGCCTTTTCTCTGTCAATACCCTGAACTGTTGATTGAGATTTTTCTCTTTGAACAATTTTTGCATAATCAACCATTCCTCGAAGTGCCCTGACAGCCCTTTCAGGGAATTCGTAATTTGGTATTCTGCTCTGTCTTAAAAAATCTATTGCAACCTCAACAGAAACACCACCCATGAAACTTGTGACAACTGTTTTTTTGTATCTATTCGCATTTTCTACAACAACATGTGCTGTCTCAAGAGGTCTTGTGATTGTCTGTGGAGTGAGAATGACAACAATTCCATCAACTGCATTGTCTTTCATTACATTATCAAGTGCAATTTTGTATCCCTGTTCTGTTGCATCTCCGAGAACATCAACAGGATTATGAGTATTTGCTGCTGGCGGTAAATTTTCTTTCAGAGTTTTCATTGTTTGTTCTGAAAGCGGAGCAATTTTCAATCCTTGTTTTTCAACTGCATCGGTTGCAATAACAGCAGGTCCTCCTGCATTTGTAATAATTGCTATTCTGTCTCCTTTTATTGGTGGTTGATATGCAAATGCAAGAGAAAGGTCAAAGAGTTCTTCCATATGTGCAACCTGTAATACTCCTGTTTTCTTGAATGCGGCAGAATATGCTTCAGCCATTCCTGCAAGGCTACCTGTATGAGAAGATGCTGCCTTAGAGCCAGAACCCGTTAATCCTGCTTTAATGGCAATTACTGGTTTCTTTGTTGTGATTTTTGAAACCCTGTTAATAAATTCTTTCCCATCCTTTACTCCTTCAACATAAAAAAGAATAACTTTTGTTCGTTCATCTTCAGCACATGCTTCAATCAATTCGCTCTCTGAAACATCTGCCATATTCCCCATGCTGATGATTCTTGAAAATCCTATTTTCTGTTTTCTTGACCAGTCCAGTACAGCACTGATGAGGGCTCCTGATTGTGAAATGAATGCAATACTTCCTTTCCCTGGCATCACAGGAGCGAAAGAAACATTTAAATCTGAATAAGTATCAATAATTCCAAGACAATTAGGACCAATAATACGGCAACCATATTTCTTTGCAACATTGACAAGTTCCTGTTCCCTTTTTCTTCCTTCATCACCACTTTCTTTAAATCCTGCGCTGATAACAATTGCTGCCTTTGTTCCTTTTTTCCCGCATTCTTCAATAACAGAGCAAACAATTTTTGCAGGAACAACAACAATGGCAAGGTCAGGAATATCAGGAATACTTGAGACATCAGGATAGCATTTTAAACCTGAAATCTCTGTTGCCTTCGGATTAACAGGATAAACTTTTCCAGGATACTGACCTGAAAGGATGTTACTGAGAATTTGTGAACCGAGTTTTCCTGGTTCCCTTGAAGCACCGATAACAGCAACTGATTTTGGAGAAAAAAATTGTTCAAACATTATAACCTCCGTTGAAAAAAAAGGGAAATTTTTCCTTTATTTTACCACTTCCCAAAAATATGACAAGAACCAGGAAGGGGATTGTTTAACTTTTAAAAATTATTTTTTTCTTTTTAATCCAATTTTTTCAACAGGTATTTCCTTAAAACCAATTTTCAATGCAGGAGAATCTTTTTTCAGTTTCAAATCTGGTGGAGTATAGTGCTCAAATAATGGGTCAATTTCAACAAGATTATCAATCAATTGTGGTTTTCCTCTATCAATGAACGAATTGCATTTGTACACAATGTTTCTTGCAAGGATATTTGGTCTTGTATCTTCAAGAATATTTACCATCCATGGATATCTTTCAGAATATGGTGGTTTTCTTACATCTATTTCATTTCCAAATAATCTTTGCCTGTATTCTGTTTCTGTCCAGAATTCTTTCCATCTTTTTTGATCCCATGGGGATTCGTTATATGCCTGTTCACATTCAAGAAAAATATTGTTCTCAATGAGATTATATCTTCCTCCATGGATAAAAACAGCACCAAATTTACCACGACCAGGTTTACACGCCCTGTAAAAAATGTTTCCATAAACAGTATTTCCGCAATGCCCATCGTCAAAATAAACACTTGCAACTCCATGACCTGTTATTTTTCCAATGTCATAAAAATAATTGTATCTGATAATATTTCCCTGCATCGAAGGATCTCTACCGCTATAGATTGCTCCTGCATCATTTGTTTCAAGAACAACATCATGAATTTCATTATACTCAATCACATTTTCATTTCCTGCCCATCCAATTGCCATATGTGGAGCGTCGTGAATCAAATTATTGGCAACATAATTACCAACGCCATTAATTTGAATGGCAGGTCTATAAACTCTCATCCAGAGAGAAAAATCATGGATGTGGTTGTTGGTAATTTCATTATTTCCTGGGGTGAGTGTTTTTCTATCTCCACCTTCAAGAAATATTCCTCCTTCTCCTGTGAAATAAATTTCGTTGTTTTCAATATGAGTATTTTTTACATTGAATGCCTTTATTGCCCATCCGCCAAGATTTCTGAATATGCAACTATTAACAGTGATATTTTGACTGTCAACAGTTACAATTCCTTCTTTCCTTGAATCCTCAAAAACAATGTTCTCAATTTTTATATTTGATGCTCCTTTGATTTCAATGAAAGGTTCTTTATTTACTGAAACAACTGCCTGTCCTTTTTTAATATCATCCGGGGGATAAAAATAAATGTTTCCAGTTTCCTTATCAAGAAACCATTCTCCCGGGCAGTTTAATTCACATAAGGCATTATAAATAAAAAACATCGCACCCTTTTTATATCCATAGGAGTATCGTTCAGGATTTTTTAATGAAATAATACCTGAATCTACATCAACGGATTCAACATCCATATGCTGGCATGCCCATTCATAAAACCAGTAGCCAAAAGCTTTCAAATATTTTTCCTGTTTCCATTTTAAAATTTTTTCTTTTTCAACATTAACAACAAATCTGCCATTTCCTGCTATTTCACCAGTATAAGAAAAACCTTCATCAGGCCATCTTGCAATCTTCATTGGTTTTTTATTGAAATACAGTTGAATCTGTGTACCTTCTGATACAGCCCAGGAAGGTTGAAAAAAATCACCAAAATCAGTTATGCCATAGTTTTTTAAATTTGCCTTAACAACATATTTCCTTGCATTTTCATCCAGTTTATTCAGTATTTCTGATTCTGTGACTTTTTCCCAGTTTTTTATTTCTATGCCACCATTGAAAATTACTTTGTCTTTTCCTTTGATGATTACTGGGTTTGAAGGAGTTCCTGAAGAATCTGAAGAAAGAACAATTTTGCCATGGACTTGATATGTACCGTCCATTATTTGAACTGTAATATCTGTTTCAGGAGATTGTTTTTTTATTAGAGGTATTTCCTTGACTGCTCTTTCTAATGTCGCAAAGGGTCCATCAGTAAGATGTTTATCAGGTTCAGGAATTCTGCCTGACCACGCATCATTTCCTTTTTTTGAAACATATATGTTCATATGTTGTCCCCCTGATAAGAGAACCGGTATAAAAATTACTATCCAGCACAGGAAAAAAATTTTGTTTATTTTCATCATTGCTTATTTTATCACAGATTACAATAAAAAAGTTTGCAAAATTGATGGAGATAATTTTGAGGAATACAGTGCATTTGACAAATTTCTGGATAACTGATAGATTGATGATATAAATTCTATTTCTGGATAAAATGAATTTCAGAAAAGTCATACCTATTAAGCAACAGTCATTATGGGGAAAAACTATTCTTTATCGCTCGACCAAAAAGGTTTTCAGAAAAAACGAGGAGGAGAGTATGGCCGGATTAAAAAGGATTATGGGGTTGTTTGTTTTAATTCTGTTTTTCGGTGTTGTGAATGTTTTTGCTCAGGAAGGATATTTAAGGATTACAAGTATTCCTGAATCTGCTTCTGTGGAGATTTCAGGCAAAACCATTGGTAAGACGCCGATTTTAACTGTTTTGAAACCTGGTAAATATACCTATAAACTGACTTTGACTGGTTATGAAACAGTTTCAGGAACTGCAGAGATTGTTGAGAATGAGGTGACTGTAATTAATATCACACTGACAAAACAGGTTCAAAAAGCACCTGTACCAAAAAAGACAGAAGTGGCAAAAGGGAAAATAACCATTATCACTGACTGGCAGGATGTGACAGTTTTTCTTAATGGGCACAAAATTGATAAGGTTCCACCAGTAACAATTAAGGATGTTCCAGCAGGATTGAACAAAGTAATACTTGTCAGTGGCGACTATGCTGATTCATTTCATGTTTTTGTGCAGCCCGGTAAAACGAGTGTTTTGAAGAAGAATTTTGAGGAAGATAGAAAAAAATATGAACTTGGGCTGGCTGAATCAGAAGCAGTGAAAACTGAAACACCGATTGAAGTGAAAACAAGCAAGTTGCCAGCAAAAATGGTTGTCCGTCTGATCACAACAGTGAGTGCTGATTCAAAAAAACAGGATGTGCCAATACTTGGAGAAAGTGATGTTATAGAAGTGCTCTTACAGTACAGAAAAGCAGGTGAAACTGATTGGAACACGAAAACGTTTCAATCAGGAACAAAAACAGAAGATATGTTTGAAATAGAAAAGGGCTCATATGAAATTCAAATAATTGCCTCTCACTATAAAGTGCCAACGGGCCTTTTGAATGTTCTGCTAACAAAAAAGGAAAAAGTCAGAGAGTATAAGGAATCTCTTAAAAAAGATGTTCAACCCGATGTTCAGTACACTTTTACAGTTTCTTATGATGGAAAAGATTTTAGTTATAAATTAGAAGAGGCGAAACTTAATACTCCAGTAAAGTAATACTGGCTCTTCTTACTGAAATCAGGGATTTACTTAAAACCAAAAGTTGAATCATTTATAGTTGTTGTGTTAGAATATGATGAAGATGTTTGTGATACCCAAAAAGGAGGGTTATATGGAAAGAAGGAAATTGTTGTGGTTGTTTGTAATTATGATTGGGCTTTTATTTTTTGTTGGAAGTACCAGAGGCCAATCTGTATCTCCGGAGAAAATACTGCCCCAGGATTTTTCATGGTATGGTAAATCAGGAGCACAAAATCAGCCCGTATATGATGCTGAAAGAAATGGATTCTGGTGGAATCCTGATAAAGCACCAGAAGGCAAGGAAAATGTTCAATGGGGAAACAGGGGATACATATTTGTTGGAAAGAAACACCCAAAGCCTGTAGATGAAGAGGAAGTTGAAGTTATGAGTGTTCAGAAACCTGCTATTGAAAAGAAAGATACAGGAAAAAAATGGTCTATGTTTTGCAAACCAGAAGAAAAAATTGTATATGTTGATAGAATTGTTGAAAAAATAGTAGAAAAGCCTGTTGAAAAAATTGTATATGTTGACAGACCTGTTGAGAAAATAGTAGAGAAACCAGTTGAAAAGATCGTGGAAAAAATAGTAGAGAAACCAGTTGAAAAGATTGTATATGTTGAAAAACCCGTTGAAAAGGTAGTTGAAAAACAGAAAAAACTTCCTTTAAATTTGAAAGATGTTTATTTTGCCTGGGACAGTTCTAAACTCTCGCCTGTGGCAATAAAAACACTTAAAGAAAATGCTGAAATTTTAAGGGCAAATTCTGATGTGAAAGTAGTTCTTATTGGCTCTGCTTCACCTGAAGGAGGATCTGATTATAACAAAAAACTTTCAGACCGCCGTGTGAAATCTGTGTATGACTATTTGACCAGCAAGGAAAAAATTCCTGCATCTCAATTAAAAACACAGTCAGATGGAGCAATTGATGTACCAAAGGACTCTTGGCCAATTGTCAGAAGAGTTCGGTTTATGCTGAGCGATTAAAAATTTTAATTTTATGTTGTGTGATATGATATAAAGGCAGGGAAAAATTTTCCTGCCTTTATTATTTTGTCAAGTGGTTATTGTTATGAAAAGCAGGCAAAATCAATTTCCATGACAGCCTCTTTTTAACACAGGAGGGAAATAATGAAAAAGGGAATAATGTTTATATGTGCATTGCTATTACTTTCAGGAATTAAAGGTGATTCTGAAAAAACATGGTCTCAGGAATCAAGAGTAATTGTTGGCTGGGGATATCAAATCTATCCTTATATTCCTGATGGTACATTCATAAAATGTATTTCAGCAGGATCAGGACACAGTGTGGTATTAACAAAGGATGGCAAAGTATATGCGTGGGGACTGAATGAACTGGGTCAGTGCAATGTGCCAAAGGAAATTCAGGGAAAAGTTACCTCAATATCAGCTGGTGGATTTCATACTCTCGTGTTAACAGAAGATGGAAAAGTTTATGCATGGGGCAAAAATATAAATGGTGAATGCAATGTTCCAAAAGATATTCAGGGAAAAACTACCAGCATTTCTGCTGGTGGAGACCACAGTTTAGCATTAACAAAGGATGGGAAGGTTTATGCATGGGGTAGAAATGTAGATGGCGAATGCAATGTACCTCAAGAAGTCCAGGGAAATGCGATATCTGTTTCAGCAGGATGGCTACATAATCTTGCATTAACAAAAGATGGAAAGGTATATGCCTGGGGAAGTGGTAAATCCGGAGAATGTATGGTTCCCGAAGATATTCAAGGTAAAGTAATGAAAATAGTAGCAGGCGTAGCAACAAGTTATGCACTTACAAAGGATGGCAAAGTTTATTCATGGGGAAATAATGATATGGGACAGAGAAATATACCCCAGAGTTTACAGGGGAATATTGCAGGTGTGGCAGGTGGTGCATTTACTACCTTTATTCTGACGAAAGATGGAAAAGTTTATGCAGGCGGGGATAATGAGTATGGACAATTGTCCAGTATGCCACGAAGTATCCAGGGAAATGTTATTGATGTTTCGTCCAGCGGTTATCATGTTCTTGCATTGACAAAGGATGGGAAAGTTTATGCATGGGGGCTCAATAATTTTGGTCAGTGTGGGGTTCCTTTTGATCTTCAGGGTAAAGTTATGGCTATTGCGGCAGGTTGGGATTATAATATCGGGCTATCAAAAAATGGAGGGCTATATGCATGGGGAAACAACGATTTTGGTCAGTGCAAACTTCCCTCATCAATTCAGGGTGAGGTAACAGGTATTATAGCAGGTGGTTATCATGGATTTATATTAACCCGTGATGGCAAGGCATACTCATGGGGAAACAACGATTTTGGTCAGTGTAATATTCCACAGGAAATACAGGGTAGAATTGTAAGCATATCAGGTGGTGGAGTTCATTCAATTGCTCTTACGAAAGATGGCAAAATTTACGCATGGGGAAGGAATGAAATCGGGCAATGTAATGTTCCAAAAGAAATACAGGGAAATGTTGTGGCGATATCAGCAGGAGCTGATTATAACATTGCATTGACAAAGGATGGGAAAGTTTATGGTTGGGGTAATAATACGTGGGGACAATACAATATTCCACAGGAAATACAGGGGAATATTGCAGTAATATCAGCAGGCGGGTATCACAGTTTATTGCTTACGAAAGATGGCAAGGTCTATGCATTTGGATATAATGAATTTGGACAATGCAATGTTCCAAAAGAAATACAGGGAAATGTTGTGGCGATATCAGGCGGAGGATACCATAGTCTTGCACTTACGAAAGACGGCAAGGTTTACGCATGGGGAAGAAAGGATTTCGGAATGTGTAATGTTCCTGAGGAAATTCAGGGAAAAGTGAAAGCGATTTTTGCTGGTTCAAGGGAAAGTATGGTAATTGTAGAAATTTCAGACAAAAAGAATTGAACAAGTCAGTATTTTCTGAATTATATTTGACACTTTCTAAAAAAAATGATTAAATGAAAGTATCAGGGGATGGAGTCCCCCGTAATTGCCTTATCGGGCTGATGACTCCTACCAAGAAGTATTATGGAGGTGGAAAATGGTGGGATTCCATCCTGGACATCAATCAGGTATTCAAGATGCATCCTGTAATAATCTGGAATGCACCGTTTCTTATATTATTCAATCTATCTCAGATTTGAATGGATATCAATATCACATTGAAAACCTGAATGATTTACTGAAAAAACACAAACAGCAAAATCTTTATCTTGCAGTCGTTGGACAGGTCAAAAGAGGAAAAAGCACTCTCATCAATGCGATCATCGGAGAAGAGATACTTCCATCTTCTATTATTCCTGTGACCGCAATCCCAACATTTTTGAAATATGCTGAATCTTTAATGGCAAATATTGTTTTTCTGGATTCAAAAAAACAGAAATTTGTTGCCAGTGATGCACAGCAGATGAGAGATTTTCTTTCACAATATATTGTTGAAGAGAAAAATCCTGAAAACAAACTGAAGGTTTCATATGTTGAGGTGTTTTTACCTGCTGATGTTTTGAAAGAAGGAATTGTGCTTATTGATACACCAGGAATAGGCTCAACTTACCTTCACAATACAGAAACAACATTAAATTTCTTACCGAAATGCGATGCTGCATTATTTGTTACATCTGTTGACCCGCCAGTGACAGAGGTCGAAATAGATTTTCTCAAAAGGTTATCAAGCCATATGAAAGAAATATATTTTATTTTGAACAAGATTGATTATTTATCAGAGAAAGAACTTGCAGTTTCAGAGAAATTTTTCAGGGATGTTTTGAAAAAAAATGGTTTTGACACAGAAATATTTTTGATTTCTGCAAAAATGGCTTTTACAGGGAAAAAAGAAAAAGATAAAGAAATGGTTGAGAAAAGCAGGATTGAAAAGATTGAAAAATTTATTACATCTGTCATTGCGAGAAACAAAAAGCAGATGATAGAAGAATCTTTGCGAAATAAACTTGATAATATTGTTTCTGATATTTTAACAACAATGGAAATTGAGATAAAGTCATTGAATATGCCTGTTAAAGAACTTGAGGGCAAGTTGAATTTTCTTAGGGAACAGTTTGCTGGATTTGAAAGAGAGAAAAATATGATACTTGATTCCCTTGAAGGGGATAGAAACCGCCTTCATCAGGATCTCGAAGAATATTCTGAAGAAATAAGGAAAAAATCAAAAGCATATTTTGAAGCCATTATAAAAGAAAACCTTGCGAAATCACAGGATGCTTTAGAATTCTATCAAATGACAAAGCAGGCAATCTCATCTGCAATAGATGTCTTTTTTGAATATGAAAATGGAGTTGCAGTTAGAACATTTGAGAAAAAAATCAAAGAGATTTCTGATTTTTACAGTGACAGAATTAATCAGATGGTCAAAAATATCAGGGAAGTTGTTGCCAGTGCATTTGAAATTGATATTCAGAAGGAAAAGAAAATTTTTGAATTTGAAATCGCCCATCAACCTTACTGGGTGTCACATGTGTGGATGACATCATTCCAGCCATTTTCTGAAGATTTTGTTGATATGTTTTTGCCTTCTTCTGTGAGAATGAAGAAGGTAATGATGCGACTTCAATCACAACTTGAAGAACTTTTGATGCAGAACATTGAAAACTTAAGATGGTCAATATTTCAGAGCATAGACAGATTTTTTATCAAATTCAAAAATTTCTTTGAAAAATATTTTTCAATGCTTATTGGCTCTACCTCAACATTTATTGAAGACCTTCTGAAAGAGAAACAACAGCAGAAATTTATTGATGAGAAGGTCAAAATGCTTGAACAAAAAAAGTTTTCACTGTTAGAAATCAAGAAAAACTTGATTAAAAACAGAATTTAAGGATAATATATTGCGTCACGAAATTTATCAATCAAACAGGAGGAAGAATATGAAAGTATCAATTTCTTCATTGAATGCCATTGAAATTCTTGATTCACGCGGAAATCCCACGATCAGGGTTTTTTGTTCATTAAGCAATGGTATAGTTGAATCAAGCTCTGTACCATCAGGTGCTTCCACAGGAGAAAATGAGGCAATTGAACTCAGGGATGGCGATAAGAAAAGATACAATGGAAAGGGCGTATTGAAGGCAGTGGAAAATGTGAACAATATCATTGCTCCAAAACTCATTGGATTTGATCCCTTTAAACAATCTGAAATAGACAGGATTATGATTGAACTTGATGGAACTCCAAACAAAGCAAAATTAGGTGCAAATGCCATACTCGGTGTTTCAATGGCAGTAGCAAAGGCAGCAGCAAAAACAGCAGGGATTCCACTTTATCAGTATCTCGGTGGAACAGGTGCAGTTGTTCTGCCTGTTCCAATGATGAATATTCTCAATGGTGGTAAACATGCTGATAATAGTGTTGACCTTCAGGAATTTATGATTATGCCAGTAGGGGCACCAGATTTCAGAGAAGCATTGAGATATGGAGCAGAGACATTTCATGCTTTGAAAAAAATTCTTTCAGAAAAAGGTTATTCAACTGGTGTTGGTGATGAAGGTGGCTTTGCTCCTGACCTGAAAAGCAATGATGAAGCATGTGAGGTAATTCTTAAGGCAATTGAAAAGGCAGGTTATAAGCCAGGTCAACATATTGTTATAGCACTGGATCCTGCTGCAAGTTCATTTTATGAGAATGGAATGTATGTTCTATCAAAATCAGGTCAGGGAAAGAAAACTACAGATGAAATGATAGAAATGTACAAAAAATGGACAGAGAAGTATCCTATTGTATCAATTGAAGATCCTCTTGCTGAAAATGACTGGCAAGGATTTAAAAAAATCACAGAACAACTTGGAAATAAGATTCAAATTGTTGGCGATGACATTTATGTAACAAATACAAAATTTATCAGTCGCGGGATAAAAGAAAAATCAACCAACGCAGTGTTGATAAAACTTAACCAGATTGGAACAGTAACAGAAACAATTGAAGCCATCAATCTTTGCAGAAAGGCAGGATGGGGATATGTAATATCTCACAGAAGTGGTGAGACAGAAGATACATTTATGGCTGATTTTTCTGTTGCGATGACTGGTGGGCAAATTAAAACAGGTTCTGTTTGCAGAAGTGAAAGGATTGCAAAATACAATCGACTTCTTGAAATCGAATGTGAACTTGGAAAATCAGCGGTATTCAAAAATCCATTTTCATGTTGAAGATTGGAGAGAATCATAAAAGAGCATTATCCACTGTACTGACCATGTTTGATGAACTGATGGTGTCCATCGAAAAATGGGCTGATGGACAGCAGTATCAATCTGTCCTTTATGAAGAAAAAAATGATTTAACTCAGGCAACAAGGCAGGCATTGAAAAAAGAAATTTGTTTGATAAGGGATTATCTTTTGAAGGTTAAAAAGGATATTGGAATTACAAAAGTAAAGCAATCAGCATTAAATGATATATGGAGTAGATCTGCTGCATTCAGGGAAAATGTTATGGAGATTGAGGCAAAATTTATGAAAAGATATGGACCAATACCAGAAGAAACATCATTATATTTGAATACACTTTCAAAAAATCTTCTTTCATCCCTTGACAGAATCCTTGAAATTATAAAGAAACACAGTTAGAAAAACTCAGTGTTAAAAATTACAATGTATTTTTGAACAACCTGAAAAATTTTCATCAAGTTGTATAAAATCAATCTCATCCCTGAAGTCCTCTCCGAGATACAGAACCTGAGATTGTTTACTTCCATACCTGAAAACAGTAATTCCCTTGCATTTAAGTTTATATGCAAGCATAAAAATGTTTTTGACCTGGCTTATTGTTGCATTTTCAGGTAGGTTGATCGTTTTTGAAACAGCATTATCAGTGTGTTTCTGGAATACTGCCTGCATCAAAAGATGTAATTCAGGTTTTATTTCAAGGGCTGTTTTAAATGCATTTTTCAATTTTTCTGGTATTTCCTTGATATTTTGAATAGATCCTGTTTTTATGATTTGTGAAATAATTTCTGCTTTTAAAAGATTTAACTGTGATGCCTTTTTCTCCCATACGGGATTTATTTCAAAAACATTTGAGCCAGCCATTTTTCTTACATAGGCAATGGCAAAAAGTGGTTCAATGCCACTTGAACAATCAGCGATAATACTTATGGTTCCTGTTGGTGCTATTGTTGTTCTTGTACAGTTTCTCAAAGATGATACCCTGTGTTTATAGATACTTTTATCAAAATTCGGAAAACTTCCCTTTTTCTCCCCAAGATATACAGAATATGCAAAGGCAGTTTTGTTGATAAATTCCATCAATTTTTCAGCAAGTTCTAAACTTTGTCTGCTTCCATACTGGATTTCAAGTTCAGCAAGTATGTCTGCCCAGCCCATAACACCAAGTCCGATTTTCCTGTTTCCCAGTGTCATTGCCTGAATTTCTTCAATCGGATAATTATTTACATCTATCACATCATCAAGGAATCTTACTGAAAGTTGAACAATTTTTTCAAGTTTCTCCCAGTTTATTTTTCCATTTTCAACAACCTTTCTTAAATTGATTGATCCGAGATTACATGACTCATACGGAAGCAGTGGATTCTCTGCACATGGGTTGGTTGCCTCAATTTTTCCTATCGAGGGGGTTGGATTTTTTCTGTTTATCTCGTCAATGAAGACAAGTCCAGGGTCTCCTGTTTCCCACGCTGCCTGACAGATGAGATCAAAAATTTCTCGTGCAGGCACAGTTTTTACTGGTTTTTTTGTTCTTGGATTGATCAGTTCAAATTTCCTGTTTTTTATTACGCAATTCATGAAATCATCAGTAACAGCGACAGAAATGTTGAAATTCGTCAGGATGTTTTTCCTTTTTGAAGAAATAAATTCAAAAATATCAGGATGGTCAACCCTGAGAATTCCCATGTTTGCTCCCCTTCTTTTTCCACCCTGTTTTACAACCTCTGTTGCCTTATCAAAAATTTCCATGAAAGATACAGGACCTGATGCAATGCCCATTGTTGAGCGAACAAAATCACCTTTTGGCCTGATATTCGAAAAGGAAAAGCCCGTCCCGCCCCCGCTTTGATGGATTATTGCCATATTTTTTAGTGCTTCGAAAATTCCATTTATTGAATCAGGCACAGGAATTACAAAACATGCTGACAATTGTCCGAGTTTTGTGCCTGCATTCATTAATGTTGGCGAGTTTGGAAGGAATTCTAAATTACTCAATAGATTAAAAAATTTTTCCTGATATTGATTTTTTTCAGAACCATGTTCTGCCCGGGCAACAGCCATTGCCACCCTTTGAAACATCTGTTCTGGAGTTTCAAGAATTTTTCCTGTTTCATTCCTGAGGAGATACCTTTTTTTCAGGATATTGATAGCATTGACAGATAGTTTTAATCTATCTTCAACACCAAGAATTTTTTTGCTTTCCCGTATTTGTTTTCTTTTCTCCCTGTAAACGATATATGCCCTTGCAACATCAGGTAAATTGTTTTTCATCAAAACCTGTTCAACAATATCCTGAATGTGTTCAACATCAGGATATTTGATTTTTTCTTCTTTGAGGATTTTTACTACCTGGCTGGCAAGTTTTTTTGCAATGGAAACCTGTTTGATTCCTGTTGCCTCAAGCGCTTTGGATATGGCACGGGTAATTTTTTCCTGTGAGAATTTCTGTAAAAGTCCATCCCTTTTTCTTATAAATTCTATTTCCATGGTAATACTCCCTATCTCATTTTACAATTTTTTTTCATGAAGTAAAATTTATTCAACCGTCACGGTTTTTGCAAGATTTCTTGGTCTATCAACAGGCATACCTTTTTCTATGGCAAGAAAATACGACAGTAGCTGAAATGGGATAATGGAACAAACAGGGGAAAGATTTCCTCGTTATTTTTAATCAACGAGAAAATTTTTTGGATGGTCGAGTGTTTTTTCTTTTTTTATCGTTTCCTGTCCTCATTTTTGCAAAACAGTTTTTACATATGCAGGAATCATCCTCAGGATAAAAGGCAAAAACTTCTTTTAAAAAAATCTTTTCCCTGCAAACAGAACAAAAAATCTTTCCCATAAAAACCTCCTCATAAAATTTTTGTTTCAATTCCCATCTGTTGAAGCTTTGAGATTTCATTTTCAAATATTTCATGAAATTGCTGAGATGGTTTTGTTGTAATAAGCAGATACTTTTTTTTCTTCTTAATATCAATCTTTATCATTCTTGCTGACCTTGTGATATATGTTTCTGTTTTTCCGATTTTTGAAGAATCGGCTACTATAATAATTTCATGAGTCCTTTTAATTAAACTGTCGACCTGATGCTGTGTTGAAATATTGTCAGCGCTTAATCCCTTTGAACTGATAGCAGGTGAACTAATAATAACTTTTGGAATTTCAGACATCGGTAAACTTAAATTGATAATAGACATGTTTTTGCTTGAGAATTCACCTGCAACAATGCCTATAAAGTTAAAAGTGAAAAATTTTTCATATTTTTCTAACCATGTATTGATCAGTCCAATATTATTCGTCCAGATTTTTAATGAGTAATGAGCGCACAATTTTGCAATTTCTTCTCCGATATATGAAACAGTTGTTCCTGCACCAAGAAAAATTGTTTCCCCCGGGGACAGCAACTTTACTACAAAAGTTGCAATCTTTAGTTTTTCCTCTTTGCAAATGTTTTTCCTGTATTCGAAGGACGAGAGTATCAATTTTTCTTTCATTTTCTCTCCTTTCATTTTTTCTAACATTTTTCCTTGAATATTGTTTAACATATTTCCAAATTTTTGTCAAGTGTACGATCTTTACTGCCAGCGAAACTTTTAGGTTGGATGGATTTTTTATATATGGCGAACTCAGCAGAATTATCATAGATGTCAACGGGCTGTGATAAAATATAAACTTGAAGATAATTTTTAAAACAGGAGCCAGTATTATGAAAATACAGAAGATAAACCTTTTCGATATGGTGAATACGATTTCAGATGTGTCTGATATGATTTCTCCTCTTTTAAGAAGTCATCAAAATGTTGTTGGTTATGTTTCATTTTTAATTGCAAAAGAAATGGGACTTTCTACAAAAGAACAAAATGATGTTTTAATTGCTGGATTACTTCATGATATTGGTACTACTTCTTTAAAAGAAAGACTGGATTTGCTTAATTTTGAAATTGAACACCCGCATATACATGCAGAAAAAGGATATTTCGTTTTAAAAAGATTCAAATATTTCAAAAACATTTCAAACATTGTAAGGTTTCATCACTATAAGTATAATTTCGGAAGGGGTCTTGAATTCGAAGGAAAAGAAATACCCATCGGAAGCCATATTTTACATCTGGCTGATAGATTTGAAGTCCTTGTGAACAAAAATCAAGAACCCTTAGGACAAAAAGAAGAAACACTTAAAAGAATAAAAGAAAATTCAGGTGAATTTTTTCATCCAGTGATTGTGGAGGTGTTTTTAGAAATCGCAGATAAAGAGTATTTCTGGTTCGACACCTGTTCACAGGATTTTGATATAGATGTGGCTATTGCGAACAAATTGAAATTTAATTTATTTGAGATAGATATAGATGAATTCGAACAATTTTCTGAATCTTAATCTTTTCAGGGATTCGTAAAAAAATTGTTGAGTCCACATAAGGGGGAACGATGATTATAACTGCTATCGCTATGACCACAGCAATGTGTGTTGCTAATAATGACTATTCTGGATGGAGAGGGGGTATTGGTATAGCATTTGGTAACCCAGGAAGAATAATTCCAGATATTACTGAACTTGGATATGAAATAGCATGGGGAAGTGAAGATCTTAGATGTGCAAAAATTCTTGATATCGCGATATTCAGGTACATAAATAGCATTGTAGAAATAAGTTTAAAAGACCCAAATGGAAAATATGATTTCAGTCAAATGACTGATAAGGATGAGGCAGCCAGATTGGCTTTTGATGCCTGGGCAGAAATTCATTATGGAATTAAAGGATTATCAAAATACGCAACAGTGAGATATAAGCCAGAAGGTTCTTATGGGGATGTTTACGGGAGCATGGATTTTTCTTCAGAAAATCCACTTGTGACTGCCATCATTGATACATATCTGAAATGGTTTGTTGATAATGATATCAAGCGAGGAGGAATAGCACTGGACAATGCAGGTGGTATGACAGAGGTTTTTCTGGGACTTGTTAAGAAAAAATTCAATGAAAAAGGTCTTGGTATTGCTTCAAATGGATGTCCTGACCGGTATTTTTCTTATATTGACATTCTTGGAAACGAAGGTTTTCCATATACCATACAGTATTCAAGGGATATTCGTTCAAAGGGATTTTGTGGAATACTTGCAGAGTTCACCTTACAGCATCTTTCCCCAGGAGAATTGGAGGCATATCTAAAAACAAAATTATTTAATAGAATTGTCTTTTTTGGTTATACAGATGGTGGTATTGCTGCAAGTGCAGGATATTCTTTTTATTTTCGCAGACCTGATGTTTATCATCATCACCGCTGGGTATTGCGTAAATATATTCCTTTATCCAGGGCTGTATTGAAAGCAGGGATACAGAAAGATCCCTGTGCAACTATAAAGTCAGGCAATAAAATTGAAGAAAAATCAAATCTTCCCTCTCAGGTTTCTGTTAAAACATCTTCTGATGGTAAGGTTTATGAATCTGAAAAACAACAGGTTGATATTACCAGTATTACAGGTGTTACTCCAGGGCTTGCTCCAGCGATTTTCAGATACGGAAGCAATATTAGCAATGGCATTTATTTTTATCTTGATTCAATGGGGCAGGCAGTTGTACAATGTGATGCAAAGAAACTAAACATTGATAAAAATACAGTTGTCTTTGATGAATTTCACGAGCAATTATTGAACAGTAAATTAACGAAAAATTTCTTAGAGTTTTCGATTGACAGAGGACCCTGTGTTGTTCAACTTGGTAGTAAACAAACAATAGTGAAAAATATTCTTTCAAGAATAGAGGAAATATTTAAACAGCAGATGCTTCAGAGAAAGATGGAGAAAGAGACAGGCATTGGTTATCCACTGAAACCATGGGCTTTGTTTTGTCAGGGATATACCCTTGATGATAAGGTAGCAAGGTCAGGTAAATTCAGTTTAAAAACAGCAGGTGGTACCTATACCAGTTTCACTCAAAAATGGAAATATTACAATCGCCAGGGGGCTGCACAATTGGTAGATTTAAATCAAAAAACGCCAGTACCAATAATTTTAAAAGCCTTCAGTAAAGCAGAGGATGTGCCTGATTCAGCACTTATTTCTATTACTGATAGAAGACAGCATTTCAGTTGCAGGCAGGCACATATTTATTGTATGCATCTTTATATAGATTATCAGGATGGCGAATGGCCAGAGATTTTTACTGCTTCGTTTTCTCCCGGTAATCATGACTGGGAAGAAAGAACAATAAAGATTACTCCTAAAAAACCTGTGAAGACCGCATTGGTTCTTCTTGAATTTCAACAACCCCAGGGAAGGGCATGGTTTGATGATGTTGTTTTATCTCAATCTACAGAACCAGAAAAAAATCTTCTTGTCTATCCAGGATTTGAAAAGGAAGATTTTGATACTATAGAACTGGATTCATTAAACAGGGATTATGAAGAAAAAATTAATTTTTTGATGGAGTTGCTAAAAAGTATGCAGAATAAGAAAATCACAAAGACGGAACTATTGAAACTTAAAAAGGAAATTGAGGTACTGGAGAAATGGATTGCGGATAAAAAAATTTCACAACTGTGGTCACGTGAAATGAGAGACCTGCGTGATGCAAAACATAAAATTGAACTATGCTTAAAACTAAGATAGATATTTCTGCAGGTACTCTCCAGTTTTATGTGGTTATAGATGAAGTTGCTTGTAAAGACAAAATTCAAAGTTCTACATATATTTCTCAGCAATCCATCATTTGAGAGATTAATTCAGGTATGATATATTAAAAGACAATCAAAAAATTTTGAAAAAGGAAGAAACTTTGGACTTGAAAGAAAAAATAATTTCAAAAAAGGCAGTTATTGGAGTGATCGGGCTTGGATATGTTGGACTTCCTCTTGTTTTAAGATTCTGTGAAAAGGGTTTTCAGGTTATTGGTTTTGATAGTGACAGAGAAAAAGTGAATTTATTGAATAAAGGGAAATCATACATTTCTCATATTCCTGACACTGAAATAAAAAAAATTGCTTCAAGTTTTACAGCGACAGATGATACTTTTAGATTATCAGAACCAGATGCAATCATTATTTGTGTTCCAACACCCCTTGATCCTCACAGGGAACCTGACTTAACATACATAAAACAAACATCTTCTGAAATTTCAAAGCACTTGCGGAAAAATCAATTGATTTCCCTTGAATCAACAACATATCCTGGCACAACAAGAGAAATACTTCTTCCTGAACTTGAAAAAACAGGATTGAAAGTCGGCAAGGATTTTTTCCTTGTTTTTTCTCCTGAAAGAGAAGACCCTGGAAATAAACAATTTAATACACAATCAATCCCAAAGGTTGTTGGAGGGATTACAAGAGAATGCTGTGAAATGGGTAAAATTCTTTATAGTTCAATCATTGAAAAAGTTGTGCCTGTTTCATCTGTAGAGGTTGCTGAAGCCACAAAACTACTTGAAAATATCTATCGTTCTGTCAATATTGCACTTGTCAATGAAATGAAAATTCTCTTTGATAAAATGGGAATTAATATATGGGAAGTCATTGAAGCAGCAAAAACAAAGCCATTTGGTTTTCATGCATTTTATCCTGGTCCTGGACTTGGTGGTCATTGCATACCAATTGACCCATTTTATCTCACATGGAAGGCAAGGGAATATGATTTTCGCACAAGATTTATTGAACTTGCCGGTGAAATTAATACTAATATGCCTTATTATGTCATTGAAAAATTGATTGAAGCACTTAACAAACAGGGAAAATCTCTTAATAAAAGCAAAATTCTTATCATTGGTGTTGCCTACAAAAAGGATGTTGATGATGCAAGGGAATCCCCTGGAATTAAAATTATGAAAATTCTTGAAGAAAAAAATGTGAAAAAGGTTGATTATTATGACCCTTATATTTCAAAAATTATTAGTTGCAGGCAGATATCCCATCCAATTTTTTCTGTAAAATTTGATAAAAAAACAATCAGGAAATATGATGCCTGTATTATTGTAACAGATCATTCAAACATTGATTATAATCTTCTTCTTTCTGAAAGCCGTCTTATTGTTGACACAAGAAATGTGTATAAGAAAAAATACAAAAATGTCGTAAAGGCATAAAGGAAACAGAGATGAAAAAAATAGTGCTGTACATAGCCGGTACGATATTTTTATTAAGTTCATTTGTTTATGCTGGAGAAAAGTTTCAGATAGCAAGAGGAAAGACAGCATTAACAGACATTGTAATATCAGAAAGTCCAACCGCACGGATAAAGCAGGCAGCAGAAGACCTTGCAGAATATCTTGGTAAAATAGCAAATTGTAAATTCAAGGTCGTATCAGGTGATGGAAAAAAAGGAATTGTAGTGGGAAGATTTGAAGATTTTCCTTCATTGAAGTTTAATGAAAAACCTGACATAAAAGATGCGAAAAAACGTGAACTATACATCCTTCGTTCGCATTCTTCAGGGATTTACATAATTGGAGCAACAGATACTGCAGTTGAAGATGCAGTGTGGGATTTTCTTTATCGGCTTGGATACAGGCAATTTTTCCCACCTTCAAAATGGGAATATGTTCCAAAAGAAGAAAATTTATCAATCAATGTTGATACTGTTGAATTGCCTGACTACTATTCAAGAAGAATCTGGTATGGTTATGGCACCTGGCCTGAAAATAAGAAACCATATGATGATTGGTGCAAAAAAAACAGGGCAGTCAGTAGCATTGTTTTGAATACAGGTCATGCGTATGAGCATATTATTTCAAAAAATAAGGCAGAATTTGATGCACACCCGGAATATCTTGGTCTTGTCAATGGAGTGAGGAAATCCTCAAAGTTTTGTATATCAAACCCTAATTTAAGAAAACTTGTTGTTGATTATGCAATAAAAACATTTGAAGAAAACCCTGATCAGGATTCAATTTCAATGGAGCCAAGTGATGGTGGTGGATGGTGCGAATGTGAAAATTGTGCAAAAATGGGAAGTATATCAGACAGGGCTTTAACACTCGCCAATGAAGTTGCAGAAGCAATTTCAAAAAAATTCGGAGACAAATACGTTGGGATGTATGCTTATAATCTTCATTCGCCGCCACCAAATATTAAGGTGCATCCAAATGTGATTATCAGTGTAGCCACAGCATTTATCAGGGGTGGTTATACTGTTGACCAGTTAATACAGGGATGGGCAAATAAGGGTGCAACCATTGGAATAAGAGAATATTATGGTGTCAATGTATGGGACAGGGATTTACCTGGTGCTCCAAAGGCATCAGGAGTAAAATCACTTGCAGCAAGTATCGCTGATTTTTATAAAAAGGGTGCAAGGTTCCTCACAGCAGAGTCAAGTGATAACTGGGGTCCAAATGGGCTCGGTTATTATGTTGCTTCAAGGGTTCTATGGGATGTTGACGAAGCAAAAAATGTTGAACAATTGAAAAAGGATTTTTTTGAAAAAATGTTTGGACCTGCAAAGGATAAAATGGAGGAGTTTTATAATTTGATAGACAGGGACAATAAACCACTTCTGACAGAAGATTTGATTGGGAGAATGTATCGCACGCTTGCAGAAGCAAAGAAAAAAACAACAGAACCTTCCATCCAATCAAGAATCAATGACCTTGTGCTTTATACAAGATATGTTGAATTGTTCAAAAAATATTCTGAATCAAGCAAGGAACAGAGACAGCAGGCATTTGAAGAATTGATAAAGTTTGCTTACAGAATAAGAAATACAATGATGATACATTCTCTTGCACTTTACAGAGACCTTCCAGCAAGGGATAAAAGTGTTACTGTTCCAGATGAAGCAAAATGGAATGTGCCTGAAGGGAAAAATCCGTGGAAAAGTAGTGTTCCATTTACAGAAGAAGAAATAAGTAAAATCATTGATGATGGAATCAGTTCTAATAAACTTGTTGATTTTAAGCCTGTGTCATACAGTATGAAACTTGTTCCAGCAACAAAGTTGAAAATTTCAGAACAACTTACTGCAGATACACCAGTATTTACGACAAGGGGGACAAATACTTATTATATCTGGGTTGAAAAAGCACCAGCAGAGATAAAGATCAATGTCACAGGTGGTTTAATATATGGAGACAGGGGAGATGTAAATGTCTATCTTTACCCTGCAGAACAGGAATTTTCAACCTATGTTGACCATGCAAATGTATCACCTGATAAAACAGCACATCAGGTAATTTTGAAGACAAAGTATCAGGGTTTACACTGGATTGAAATATCAGACAGAATGGCAGGTACAACAATTTCTTTTGTGGATAAAATTCCTGTGACAATTGTTACATCCCTTGATAAACAACCACATTTTACAGGTAGATGGAATTTTGTGTTTTATGTTCCCAAAGGAACAAAAACAATAGGTGGTTATGTCACAGGTCAGGGAACAGTAATCAATGGTTCAGGGAAAATGGTTTATTCTTTTACTGGAGCAACAACATATTTCAGTATTCCTGTTGAACAGGGAGAAGATGGAAAAGTGTGGAAAATTCAGAATGGAAGCGGAGTATGTGTATTTTTGACAATACCATCATGTTTTGCAAGAAACGTCCAGGAGTTAATGTTACCGGTTGAAATTGTTGAAAAGGATTCAAAATAGGGGGAAATGGAAAAAGATTTTGAAAAACCAAAGTGAAACAGATGAAAACAGGCAATAACAGGGGAGGAAGTATGAGAAAAATTGGGAGTTTTCTGGTGATGTTTTTTTTAATTTTTGTTTCTCAGTTGTTTTCCTATGGAAAAGAATTTTCTTTCAGGGTAAAACTTGAACCACCAGCATCAGAGAAAACAGAAAAATTTCAAGTTGTGATTGATGGAACAAAGGTGAACTTTTTTGTTGAGAAAAATAAATGGAGTGATTGGGTCAAAATTACAAATGAAAACATAGAAGCAATCAAGAAACTTTATCCCAACCTTTATTTCGGAAGATACCCGCTTGTCATATCAACCCGCATTGTGCCGTATATTGCGGATACAAAAATATTTCTTGAATATGATGTTGATGGCAAAACCTATTCAGCAGAGGCACTTTATTATGGTTCTGGTGCAATGACTGTTGGTTCGCTTCAATGGGAAGAGAATGGAATTTGTAAAATGGGAACAATGGCTCAATATAATCAGAAATACTGGCAGCAAATAAATGATGCTATGCAGTCAATTGGTGAAATAAAAAGACCTGAAAAATTATTGATTGTTGATAGATTTATAGGAGGAGATAGCGATTTTTATGACTGGAAACAGGGGCTTGATAATTTATCAAAATTGGGATTCAATGCACTTTTAATGCCTGCTGACAAAAAACTCAGGGAACTGTTGTTGAAAACAGAAATTAAAAAAATTGCATATGCTGTCTATAATCCACCTGGCTATGCTTTTGATTTTGATGAAAGCCAAACTTCTGATACAGCAATAAAACAGTGGGCAGAAAAAATCGCAAAGCAATATACTGATGCTGGCTATGATGTGAAAGATATGGTTTTGTTCGGACTTTCTGATGAACCAGGATGGTATTTCCCATCTGTATTTAAATATGTCAATGAAAATCCTAAAAACCTTGAAAGATTTCATTCATATCTCAAATCACAGGGTCTTAAACCACAGGATTTTGGATATAAATCCTGGGATGACTGGGACAAAGTGAAACCTGCTGGAAGAAGTGTTGCAAATTTATCCCTTCCAATGAGAAAACTTTATTACTGGACATGTAGATTTTTCCCTTATGTTTCTTATGGACTTTTTTCAAAAACAACAAAGGCACTTGAAAGTGCATTTTATCCAGGACTTCCCATCACAGTGAACTGGAACTTTTTTGCAGGTAGATATTATTTTCCTGGTCCATTCGGGCATAATCCTGATAGGGATAGTCCTGATGCAGCAATGGGTAGTCATGACTGGCTTGAGTTTGGAAGGGCAAGGGGTTCAACATGTATATGGACAGAGGACTGGTTCGGGGATAATCTTTCATATCAATGGTCCTTCTACTGCAGTAAAATGAAAAGTTCAGCAAGAAAAAGTAATGTGAATTTCGGTGGATATGTAATAGGAGCAACTGCTGGAGATGGTGTAACTCAGAAAATGCTGACGATCTTTGGTCATGGTGGGAAAGTTATTAAGTTTTATGTTTTCGGTCCTGAATACAATTTCCCTGGCAATTGCTGGTCCGAAAATCCAAAAGTCATTAAGGGAATTATGAGAGCATCAACAATGGTGGCAAAGGCAGAAGAACTTTTATATCCTGGTAAACCACTGATTTCAAAGGTAGCAATACTTACACCTCAGAGCAGTCTGGTATGGGATCAGAAAGAAATGGAAAAGGCATCAGGAATTGTTGATGCAACAAATGTCAATCAAAATCACGCAACAACAAGTTATATGGCTGAAGTTTATGATTTGTATCTTGCATTAATGCATGCCAATATACAGGTTGATTTTGTTGATGAACAGGATTTACTTGACCAGAAGATTATGTCAAATTACAAAGTTTTGTATATTACTGCGCCAAATCTACCTGAAGAATGTATTCTGGCAATTCAAAAATGGACTGAATCAGGTGGTACAGTTGTTACCACATATGGTTCAATAGTCGCAGACAGATATGATGAACCAACAAATAAATTTTATTCCTGGGCAGGAATGAAAATTGATGAGCCAGGTCAGCCGAGGATCATTATTTCGTGGAATAAATGGAAGGATTCATCAACAGATACAGTAAATACTGAAAATGGTTCATTCAGGGTTGCATGGGCAAAAGGAAAAATCCTTTCAGCGCCAAAAAATTCAGAAATTATCGCAAAGTTTTCAGATAATAGTCCTGCAATTGTTTTTGTCCCAAAAGGTAAGGGTGGTATCCTTCATTACGCATTTTATCCAGGATTATCATATTTCCTTTCCCAGATTGAATCAGGGAAAACAGGTCTTTATGGACTACCCTGTGGATTTTCCGCTGACATAAGGGATATCATTATTAACCCTGTGAAAAAATCAGGAACAAAGGTATTTGTTTCAGTGAGTGAACCTTTGATTGAGGCAGTTCCACTTGTTTCAGAAAAGGGTGTTGCTGTAACTGTTTTGAACTGGTCAGGAGTTGAGAAAGACAAAATCAAACTTGATATTCAATGTTCAGAAAAAATTAAGGAAGTTGAAAGTGTCTTAAATGGCAAAATTCAGTTTACGCAGCAGGATGGTATTGTTTCCTGTGAAATTCCATTGAAAGATGTTGATATTGTGCTGTTGAAAAAATAACCACGGAGGCAAGGATGATTATTGAAAATGGTTTATTTGACAGGATGGTCATTTGTGTAAATGAAAAAAATTTAACTGATTTAGAATTTTCAGGAAGATGTGAAACTTCAGGAAATGTTTTACTGACAGTGAGGGATAAAAATGGTTCTATCATCAAGGGTTTTAAGAACCAGAATGCAGGAATTGCAAAAAATGGTTTATTTAAAGGAATACTTAAAGGGCTGAAAGCAGGAGGTCCTTATAATGTTGAAGTTTCAATTCAGGATAAAAACAATGAAATCAAAGAGAAAAAAGTGGTGAAAAATGTTCTTGCTGGCTATGTCTGGATTGCAGCAGGACAATCAAATATGCAGGGCTGTGGTTTGTTGAAAGATGCGGCAAAACCACATCCAATGGTCAGGGCATTTTATACCAATGATAAATGGGATATTGCGAAGGATCCAATTCACAATTTGTGGGAATGTGTTGATGATGTCCATGTTGATCTTGGTTATGTCAGGGGAAAAAGAACAAATTTTATCACTGGTACTGGTCCTGCAGTATTTTTTGCTCAGGAGATGTTTCGTCTCACCGGGATTCCACAGGGAATTATTGCATGTGCTCATGGTGGAACAAAGATGTTACAATGGGATCCATCATTGAAACATCTAAAGGGTAAATCCCTTTATGGAGCAACATTGAGAAGGGTCAAGAAAAATGGTGGGAAAGTTTCAGGAATTATCTGGTATCAGGGTGAAAGCGATGCAAATGAAAATGATGAGCCACTGTATGTGGAAAGGATGAAAAAACTTGTCGCATCATTCAGGAAGGATTTGAAAGATAAAAAATTACCTTTTGTTTGCGTTCAACTTGGAAGATTTGTGGGTAATGGATTTGTCGCTACCTACTGGAACTCAATTCAGGACAAGCAATTTAAACTTGTAAAAATGATAAAAAATTTCTCTGTCGTTCCTGCTGTTGACCTTTCACTTGATGACATAATACACATCAGTGGTAGGGACCACAGAATCCTCGGAAAACGACTTGCATATGCAATGAATGTTCTTATCAATGGGAAAAAAGCAGGTTATGAACCAATAGCACCTGGAAAAATTTTATTAAAAACAATTCCACCAAACAACTGGGTTAATGTTATATTAGAATTTAAAAATGTTGCAAAGGAATTTGTGGTTCCTGAAGGTATAAGACCATCAGGTTTCAGTATTGGAGACCCTGAACCAGGTCCATTTATTTATGATATAGAAGTGAACAAAAATACTGTGATATTGAAGACAAATTTATCTTCTTCAGGAATTGAGGGGAAACTATTGTATCATGGATATGGAACAGACCCTTATTGTAATATCAGGGATACTCATGGAAGATTAATTCCTGTATTTGGTCCTGTTTGGCTTGGTGAATACCGTGCATTAACACCAATGTTTACTGAATGGTTTGTTTCTTTTCCTGTTGAAATTCCTGAAAATGTTGATCCGAAATTGAATGGATTGAAATTTGAACATTTTGGTGGTGTGTCATGGGAACAAATGAAATTTCAGGGCAGGTTCTGCGATCTTCATGAGAAAATTTCACTGTTTGGGGATAAAGATTTTATAATTCTGTTTTCAAGGAAAATCAGGATTCCAGAACCAATGAAACTTCTTGCATGTTTTGGTTATGATGGACCTGTAAAACTATGGGTCGATGAAAAAGAGATTTTCCATGACCCGGAGGGAACAAACCCTGCTTATGAAGACAGGGCAAAAGTGAAATTTGAACTCGATTCAGGCGAGCATTCAATAACAATAGCACTTGGTTCAAACAAATGCAGGGCATGGGGAATTTATTTCAGGATTGAGAGAATAGATGTATCAAAAGGGCTGATTAAAAAAGGTATTGTAGTTCCAATGCCTGAAATTATTTAAGATTAAAAAATCACACAGATTATATGCAGGGGGTGACCATGCATCAACATTATGTTATGTTCAAATTGAAAGATGAGTATAAAAAGGATCTGCCTGAAGTTGTGAAAAAATTGAAAAGGTTGCAGGATGAAATACCACTGATAAAAATGTCAGAGGTCTTTGTCAATGAGATTTATGGACCGCACAGTTATGATGTAATGTTTCATGCTGTTTTTGATGATACTGAAAGTTTCAAAGCATACATGAAGCATCCTGCACATATCCCGGTACAGAAATATATTGAGGAAAGAGTTTTTATCGATAAAATTGCAGACATTGATTTTGTTCAGGAGTAAAAGTGAATTATATCAGAGTCCCTGGTTATTTTCCTGACAGGCAATACTGCCAGTGTGTACTTGGTAACGGTGTTGACCTGCTGTATGTTGACTGGTCAGGAGCAATGAGTTTCAAAGATCATATCAATGGGATATTTTCTTACTGGTATAAACTTGATAGAAAGCCATTCCATCGGTCTGACCCATTACCGTTGCTGAGGATCAAATACTGCCTTGTTTCTCATGCAGGACCTATTGAAATAGACGATTCAAAACAATTTTTTGACCCTGAAAAAGCCGTGTTGACTTCAATCATATCTGCTGATCCATTCAAATTTACTGTGAGGTCCTTTGTTACTGAAAATCATATTTTTGTCCTCCAATTTAATTTCAAAAAATTTCCTGAAGGCAGTGCAATGTATTTTGCAATTGATGATAATCGTATTACCTACACAAAAAAGCTTGTTGATACTCTTTCAGAGCCCGTGAAATATTCTTTTGAAAACAGTATGATGAAGGCAGAATACAATCACTCCGGTGAAATTTCATTCAAGGGCGCAGGAATGATGGATGTAATTATTCCTGATGAAGGAAAAAAGGATTTTCTTTCTACATCTGATGCTGCTTTTCCATATCTTGCGAGTGGAAAATTCATCAGGGTAAAAAATTTAAAATCTGGTTCAAAACTTTATTGTATTACCTGTGTTATGGATACCCTTGATGATACTGATTATGAGAGAAAGATTTATGAAAATATCAGGCAGTTTAAGGAAAATGGATTTCATCAAACCTATAAAAAGCACGTTAAATTCTGGGAAAATTTCTCAAAAAAATCTGATGTCCGAATATCAAAGGACTTAGATTATCTTTATAAGTTAAGTGCATATATTTGTAAGGCAGTTCAGTTTCCAACAGGTGCAATAATTCCTTCATCTGTTTTCCCAAATAATCATGGCTGTCTTGTTTACTGGGATGCCTTATTTGACCAGATGGGTTTTTTAAGAAACAATCATATTGACGAAGCAAAAAAGATTGCTGAATTCTGGCTATATGGACTTGAGAAAGCACGAGAAAATGCAAGAAAACTTGGAGCAAAAGGTGCATACTATGGATGGGCAACAGATTTTTATGGGTATGATTCAAATGCTATTAAATCAAATCAGGTCCATTTTAACGGAGATATTTCTCTTTCCTGCTGGAAATACTATGAATATACAAAGGATGTAAATTATCTTGGTGAAGTGTTTCCTGTGATGAAAGAAACGATTGACTTTTTGATTTCAAGATATGTTGAACAATTTGAACAGGGAATAAGGGTAAAATCGTGTGAATCCCTTGATGAATCAAGTTATGAGAGAACCTCAGATACATGGACGACTGCATTGATTATTAAGGGAATTGAAAATATTATTAATGCTGCGAGAATACTTGGAGAAAACATTGATGAATTAGAATACGAAAAAACAAAAAAGGGTCTTATTGATGCTCTAAAAAGGAACACAAAAAATGGGATTTTATACTCGCACAGTGATTTTGGTGATTTAAATGCTGGTTCGATTCTTGCGATGTTGATACTTGATGATATTAGAGGTGTTGATAAAATGAAGACATTCAATAAATACATCAGGGATGTAAAGGAACAATATGGACTTGGCTGGGGACATTCATCAAGAATGAGATGCAGGATTTCTCCATGGGCAGAGTTTATGGCAGCAATATTTCTTTCAAAAAACAATAATGTTGATGCGTGGAAATATATTGAAAATTCAGCGAAGGCAACCGATTCATTCGGTGGTTTTGCGGAATATTTCTGGATTCACTCTCTTATCTCAAGAAACTGGTTTGTGAGTGCACATGGAACTTTTTTGTGGGCAATTGCTGAAATGCTTGTTTCATCAGACCACAAACATATTGAACTGTTTCCTGGATTACCAGAAGACAGAATAAGGGATACTGGTTTCAAAAACATACTTGCTCATGATACGCTTGTTTCAGGAAATGTAGAAAAAGATGATATTTCACTGGTGATAAAAAATACAGGGCAAACCAGCATAATAAAAAATGTTTGTTTCAAAGGCAGAAAAATTACAGTTGAAATCAAACCAGAAGGAAAAATTTTTTTAACATTGAAAAGGAGGAAAAAGTGGCAAGTTGTAAAGTAAAAGCATATGTATTGAAAAACATTTCAAGACCTATCATAAACTGGCAGAAGGAAATGGGGCTTGCGACTGCTGCAGGTACAGAGACAGTGGCAACAAGTTTTTCAGAATCAATGGCAAGGAAGGATGAATACTATCATAACCTGATTTCATTTACAACAGTGGAATATCATCCTGGAACAGGTCTTGTTTACTGTGGAATAACAGCAGCGGATAATGATATTCTGTGGACATTTGACCCTGAAACAAAAAAATTTAATTCGCTTCACTATGAAAAAGTTGGAGAAAAATATGATGTTAAAATTCACAGGTCATTGATTATTGACGGAGATATCATATATGGTGCAACAGCAGGGCTCATTGAACCATTTGAGTACCTTGATGCACCTGGAGGTAAAATTTTCTCCCTTAATGTGAAAACAAATGAAATAAAAATTCTTGGTATTCCGTGCCCTCATGAATATATTCAGACAATTGCTATGGATAAAAAAAGAAAAATCATCTATGGATTTACCTGGCCATGTTTTAAATTTTTCAGATTTGATATTGAAACAAAAAAATCAACAAATTTTGAATGGGTTGGTAATTATCCTCATATTCCTGCTGTTGACGATTATGGAAATCTCTGGGGTCAGTGGTCTCAAGCAGGTTCATCAAATGCAAATCTTCTGAGATATAATGTTGAAACAAATAAGATTGATTTTTTGAGAAAATCATTGCCAAAACTTTATACATCAGATACATCGTCAATTGATGGAATGATTAATGGAGGAGATGGCTATATCTATATTGGAACTGTGTCAGGTGGTTTGATGCGACTTGACCCCAAAAATCTTGAAATAAAGTATCTTGGCAAACCATATCCTGGTATGCGTCTTGCAGGTCTCTGTATTGGAAAGGATGGTTTGATTTATGGTGGCGGAGGGGAAAATTACAATACATACGTTTTTGCCTATGACAGGGAAAAAGAAAAATTCATTAATTTTGGCAGGGTGTATGACCCTGAGATTAATGATGCCTGTGTAATTGTTCATCATATTACAATTACTGAAGACAGGACAATCTATGCTGCTGAAACAGATAATCTTGAAAGAAGTGGTTTTCTGTGGGAATGTAAGGTAAATCCATAAAAAGGAGGTTTTGTGTTTATTGATATTCATGCCCATGCATACCGCAAAGAATGTCCTCTGGCAGATGGAAGGACTCGTTTTGCAACACCAGAAGAGGTAATAAGAAGGTACGATGAACTGAACATTGAAAAGGGTGCCTATCTTCCTTTGATTGGACCAGAAGAATATCTTCCACAGTCAAATGAGGATGTGATTGAAGTTTGCGAAAAATCACAGGGTCGACTTTTTCCTTTCTGTAATCTTGATCCACGTGGACTTGGAAACAATCCTGATGCAGATTTTTCAATATGGTTTGAGCATTATAAAAAAAGAGGTTGTAAGGGAATTGGTGAATTTATGCCAAATTTACCCTTTTTAGACCCAAAGGTTCAAAATTTTTTCAAGCACGCAGAAAGGGCAGGGCTTCCACTTCTTTTTGATATTTCAGCGCGACTTGGCACGGGCTATGGACTTTATGATGATATTGGACTTGTTCAACTTGAAACAACATTAAAGAAATTTCCTGACTTGATTATAATTGGTCACGGTGCTGCGTTCTGGTCTGAAATTGGGGTTCTTGAAACACCTGCTGACCGTGCAACCTATCCATCGTATCCTGTAAAAGAGGAAGGTGTTGTTCCGAAACTATTCAGAAGATATAAAAATTTATGGGGAGATCTTTCAGCCAATAGTGGATACAATGCCCTTGCAAGAGATCCTGAATACGCAGTAAAATTTTTGAATGAATTCCAGGACAGATTGCTTTTTGGAACAGATATTTGCAGGGCTGACCAGCCACTTCCCCTTGCATCATTTCTACTTAAATTGAGAGAAAAGGGTAAAATAAGTGACGAAGTATTTGAGAAAATTGCAAGGAAAAATGCAATAAGATTACTTGGTCTTTGATGAAGAAAAAGATGCTGTTGAGAATTTTGATTGATGCTATCATCATCATTTTTGCTGTTACGATCATCACTGGATATCGTGCATTAAGACCGCCGAGAATGCCTTCATTAATTTTGCCTTCTGATCTTGGGCTTCCATACGAAAAGGTTGAATTTTTCACTGATGATGGGAAAAAACTATCGGGCTGGTTGATTTTTTCAAAAAAGGCGAAAGGAATAATTATCTGTCTTCATGGTTATCCTGCAAACAAATCAGATATTCTTCCATCTGTTGAATTTTTATATCCTGCATTTTCCCTTTTTCTTTTTGATTTCAGGGCTCATGGTGAAAGTTCAGGAAAGATTACCCATTTTGGTTTAAAGGAGCATCTTGATGTTAAGGCAGCAATCAAATTTTTAAAAGCAGACAAAAGAACGAAAAACTTGAAAATTGGTATATGGGGATATTCCCTTGGCGGTGCTGTTGCCATAATTGCTGCTGATGGAAATCAGGATATCTGTGCCATTGTGACTGACTCTGCATTTGCAAATTTTCCTGAAATGATAGTATATTACTATAAGAACCTTGGTCCATTGAAATATGTTTTTGGTTCTCTTTCAAAATTTCTTGGAAGATTTGTACTGCGTGCTGATTTTTCAGCAAACAGTCCTGAAAACAGGATTGGTAATATTAAATGTCCGATCTTGATTATACATTCTGAACAGGATGAGTTTGTGCCATTCGAACACGCAAAACGACTTTTTGAAAAAGCACCTGGTCCAAAAGAGATTTTCGTAAAAGAGGGTTCTCATACAGGGTTTTCTTCCACAGACAAATACCAGGAGAAGGTTTTGAATTTTTTTAAAAAACACTTTTACACGGAGGAAAAATGAAATTTTTTAAAGTTTTTCTAATAATGCTATTTTCAATGTTTTTATCTTTCACGCTTTATGCTGAGGAATTTTCTGTGTTTCAAAAGGGAAAAGGATGTTTGATTGTTTTTAATTCTCAATCAAAAGAAAAGATTGAAAAATATGCCCAGGAACTTGCAAACTGGTTGAAACAGATTACTGATACAGAGTTCAAGATCAATGTTATAGAAGATGTGAACAATGTGACTGGTGCAATAATCATTGGAATTTCAGATGATTTTTCAGAAAAAGCAAAGGCAGAAAAAATTTCAGAACTCGGGGTAGAGGGATTTATTGTAAAAAGCGAAAAAGACCGTTTGTGGATTATTGGAAACAGTGAACTTGCAGTTCAACATGCGATATACAGTTTCCTTGAGTCAATTGGATGCCGATGGTATTTTCCAGATCCTGTATGGTATGTGATTCCCAAAAAATCAGACATCAAGGTTTCATTGAATTTGAGGGAAAAACCATCGTTTGCATGGAGAAATATATGGTATGAATATGGTCCAAAAACACCAAAACTCAAACAGGACTATGAAAACTGGGTGAAATATAATAAGCAGCAGGGTGCATTCAGAGTATCTGCAGGTCATTCATATGCAAATTATATCCCACCAAAAGAATTTGAAAAAAATCCTGAACTTTTTTCTCTTGTCGGAGGAGAAAGGAAACCATCTCAGATTTGTATCAGTAATCCTGAGGTTCAAAAACGTGTGATTGAAGGGGTTTTGAATGTTTTCAGAAAATATCCTGATAGAGTTATGGCATCAGTTGAACCCAATGATGGAGGTGGTTTTTGTGAATGTGAAAACTGTAAAAAACTTGGTTCAGTGAGTGATCAGGTATTTTATCTTGCAAATCTTGTTGCAAAACAGGTTCAGAAAGAATTTCCTGGGAAATACGTAGGTCTTTTAGCGTATCATCTTCACAGTAATCCGCCTTCTTTCAAACTTGAACCAAACATTCATGTTGAATTGACAACAGGTTTTCGTGGTGGAACAAAATTGACACTTGAACAACAGGCAGAAGAATTCAGAAAACTTGGAGCCAGCGTTGGAGTGTATGATTATTTCAGTGTGTACCTCTGGGACTGGGATTTGCCACGGGCAAAGGCAACAAGATTTTATGACCTCGGGCAGTTTATAAAAAAGATGAAGCAAATCGGACTTACCAGTTACACTGCAGAGAGTTCATGTAATTGGGGACCAAATGGAGTTGGTTACTGGCTCGCTGCAAAATTGATGTGGAATGCTGAATTTGATATTGACCAGCTTGTTGATGACTTTTTCACAAATTGTTTCAAAAAGGCAAAGACACCTGTGAAAAGGATTTATGATCGGTGGGCGAGAGGAGAAAGATTTAGCCCAAGATTGCTGAAACTTTCCCTTCAGGATTTGAACGAAGCATACAGATTAGAAAAAGATGAACAGATACTGGCAAGAATTGACAGGATTGCAATGTATTTGCACTGGCTTGTTCTCAAAGATGAGTATGAAAAGACAGTGAGACAGAACCTGGGAGACGAAAAAATTATTCAGGCAGCAAAAGAATGGATTGTTTTTTCAAGAAGAATTATGGATACAGGACTGATTCATACATTCCCCATGCTATTTACAAAAGAGACATTTGAAGAAAGATTATTTCCTGCATTGATGAAAATAGAAAATTTTGATAAGAGTCAGATTGAGTCATGGAAAAAAGAAAGGCAGGATATTCCTGAGGCAGAAGAAATAAGAAATCTTTTTTCGCAAGATTTAGAAAAATTCAGACAACTGCAGGCAGTTGAAATCACAGGAAAAATGTTTTCAAATAAGCTTGTTCCTATAGCAGAAATAAGGCAGGATATTTCAACAAAATTCAGTCAGATAAAAAACAGTCCTCTGTATCTTGAGTCAGGTGTTTATTATTTCAAGGCAAAAAAAGGGGAGCAAATAAATTTGACATATATGCCATTTCCAAATCATACAGTTGACTGTCAATGGAAATTGATGAATCTTGATGAAAAAGTTATCTCTGAAAGCCATATTAAAGCAGAGAAAAATCAACAAGCACAAATAACAATCACAATACCTGATGATGGTATATATATTTTTGATCCCGGGACTACATACTGGAAATCAGCAGAGATTGCATTTGATACAAGACCATTATCAGTTTGGGCAGGTAGAGCCGATGAATCAGGAAAACCAAAAAAAGTTCCATTCAGACAATGGTCTCCAAAAGGAGAACCTGTTTACTTTTTTGTTCCAAAAGGGACAAAGAATTTTGTGATTGGTTTTCCTTTTACTGGCAGGACTTACACAAAGATTGAAGTAAAGGATGAAAATGGAAACATTGTCTATTCAAGCGATAAAGTAATGTCAGGTGACCAGATTTCTATCATTGTCCCGGAAAAATCAGATGGACAAATCTGGAGCATGTCATTGACGAGTTTAAGAAATACTGTTGAACTTTATGATATTCCACCATTTCTTGCCCGTCATCCATCAGAACTTCTTGTTCCTCAGGAAGCAATAAAGTAGAAATTTGTTAAAATTCGGGTTTGAAATTGATGGATGAATCCAGTCGTTTGATAACACTTACGAGAAGTTTAATTGCCGATTCTACATCATCCATTGAAACAATTTCTGATGGAGTATGCATGTATCTCAGTGGAATACGAACAAGGGCACAGGGGACTCCCTCTCTTGTAATGTGAATAACACTGGCGTCTGTGGGTGTTGGACCGGGTACTGCAGTGATATGCCATGGGATATTCTCTTTGTTTGCTGTGTCAATGAGAAAATTATTGAGGTATTTGTTAATGTTTGACCCACGATTAAAACCAATGCCTTTTCCAAGAGAGACATCACCTGTGATTCTTTTATCACAATCAGGATGGTCGCTGGCATGTTCAACTTCCACAACAATGGCAATATCAGGTTGAAAACGATATGCACTAGCCCACACCCCACGAGAACCAACTTCTTCCTGAACAGTTGATACTGCAAAAAGACCTGGTTTGATTTTTTCTCCATTCAGTCGACGAAGGATTTCTGCAAGAATAAAAACTCCCAATTTATCATCAAAACCCCTGGCAGTAAACAAATTATTACGAAGTTGTTGAAAACCAACTGCAAGTGTAATCGGGTCTCCTATACTGACAATAGATTCAGCATCTTTTTTGTCCTTTGCTCCAATGTCAATCCACAGGTCCTGAAATTTAGCAACCTTTTCCTGTTCTTCTGTCCGCAAAGAAATCTGTTTTCTTGCAATAACTCCTGGAATTGAGCCCTTTGATGTGTGAATAAAAACTCGCATCCCTTCCAGTCGGGAAGAAGAAACACCTCCAATAGGGACAAAATATATGAAACCTTCTTCTGTAATGTGATTTACCATTAATCCGATTTCATCGCAATGACTCGCAAGCATCAGACGTGGTTTTCCTTCTGGATTTTTCATAGCAACAACATTACTGTGGACATCTGTTTCAATCCTGTCAGCATAAGGTCTTACATATTCAACAAAAAGTTTTTGTGCTGGCTCTTCAAAACCAGAAGGACTTGGTGTTTCTAAAAAAGATTTTAAAAATTCAATAGATTTTTCTTCCATATCTTCCTCCACTCTTGATCTATTTGTTTTGCTTTCCTGCTGGACATTCCACAAAACATTTTTCAACAATTGCAGTGTAATGGGTTAATCTTTGCATACGATCTGAATTTCTTATTGCTTCACACACTTTTTCTGGAGTTATAACATCTGGAACAGGAAAATTTGTCTTTGAATGAAAATATTTTGGACCTGCTTCACCAATCAGTCCATATTTACATGCCCAATCACATCTTAATCGATCAATATTACCCCATTCAAAAACAACATCTTCCACAGATATCTTAACAGATTGATTTTTTGATATTGCCTGAGAAGGACATTCATCAACACATTTGAAACATCTTTTACAGAGATGTTCGCCTTTATAAAGAGGATTTTCAACAAGTGGAGCATCTGTAAGCAAAACACCAAAAATTTGTCTTGGTCCGAATTCTGGTGTGAGAACCATTCCATTCCATCCAATTTCGCCAAGCCCTGCAGCAACAGCAATAATACGGTTTGAAGTGAGACAATGGGAATCAGTGTTACCAGTGATAATGGGAAATACCTTATATCCAAGAGAATCAAGGAACTTTGCGGCATCAAGCAGTATTTCAGCCATGTGTCTGTAAAATTCAAAATGTACAAAAGAATGATAAAAACCTGCTTTTTCCCCCTTTCCCTTTCCAACCCAATCAATGATTGCTGAAGGGATTTTTATACCTATAACAATTGCTGTTTTTGCAGAATTAAGATAATCTCTGGGGCTATTTAACATAAGTTCCTTTTTTTCTACTTCTGGATTGAATGGCATTGCCTGTCCACCCCACAACAGTTGTTTTCCTTTTTCTTGCTGGTACTTATTCAATTGTTCTGTCAGGGTATCCTTTACAACAAAATACTGTTTTCCTTCAAGAAAAGCATTTAACTGTGATGTCATATGTTCTATCCGTGAAACAGACGCAATGCCGACAAGGTCTGCACCAGAAGACAAAAGCATCTGTTTAATTTTTGATGTCAGAACACCAGTAGATATTTTTATGGAAGGAACAATGGGTTTGGGTTTTTCTTGTCTTGTGGGTACAGGTAAACTCGTTAAAATTAATCCATATGCAATTTTCCTATTTTTTTGTTGTTTCTCTCTGTAGGGACCTGGTACCTGTGCAATTTCTTCAGGTTTTATTTTTGATTGACATAACGCAGAATATCCGTATTTTTCAAGCAGATTGCAAAGAAGAAGTTCTATGTATGCACACCTTTCAAAAGGAGACAAATTCTGACAATTTTCAGGATATGTAACCCCAATGAGGATAGCGCCTTCTGCATCAGGTAATTGTTTTTTAATGTCTATGTTTTGACTCAGTAAATAATCAGCAGAAAATGTGGAAAAAACATCTCCACCCTTATCAAAAACAAAATTTTCTGCTTCCTTTACAATATTATTTACATTTTCAGCAGTGCTATCAGGTATTCTATCTTTTTTCCTGCGAGGAGAACTGCAGTAATTTTTGTCAAAGAACCTTCTCTGTGGGTTTACACACCATTTAAGGCACATACCCATTTTCCAGCCAAAAAGCCATTCGGGATGTTCAGTTACTGCTTTTTCCATTATTTCTGTTATAACCTTTTCATCAATTTTTTCCGGAAGTTCTTTTAAAAAAACATCAAGCTGAAAATTTTCACCAATTGCACATCTCCATAAGTTTCTTTTTGGAAACACATACTTTTTGTCCTCAATTTCAATGACATTATACCCAGAAATTTCTTTATCAAAGGATTTTGTGGGACAGTGTTTTACACATAAAAGACATCTATCACATAAAGGTTTCCCTGAATATAAAGGGTCAGGATAAAGTGGAGCATCAGTAATAATACTGATAAATCTAATCCTTGTTGCAAATTCAGGAGTAATACACAGATTATTCCATCCAATTTCTCCAAGCCCTGCACAAGCCGCTGCATAATAGTGGCACATATCTGCCATCCATCCGCGTTCTGCTCCTTCAGAAGGTCTGTAATTCCAGAAGCAAGTTGCATTAATGGGCAGTGCCTGATAACCCTGATTTTCAAGAAATTTTGCTATGAGACATGCTAAATAATTCAAACTTACTGTCACAGTACCCTGAACAACTGCAGGACCAGGGTCTCTTGGGTCTTTTTCTCCACCAAGTTCCACACAGGCATCAGGTATATGAATCCCACAAACAACAACTGTTTTTGCATCCGGGAAAATCCCTTTTGGACTATGCTG
>Ga0078972_1001435_pt1 | contig 89006 bp, 94 predicted proteins | sample YelNatPaOPGAMG01_FD_67568 | JGI IMG/M metagenome (GOLD analysis project Ga0078972, IMG submission 67568) | Hot spring thermophilic microbial communities from Obsidian Pool, Yellowstone National Park, USA - OP-RAMG-01 (SPADES assembly) (version 2) | ecosystem: Environmental > Aquatic > Thermal... | reverse complement strand
CACTCAGTTATTGCGGCAGCCTGTGCTCCAACTTCAATCCAACCGCTTGGTTGTTCCCAAAGCCTTTCCAGTAAGTATGGTCGGGCTTGGGCTGGCCTTTTTCATCGACAGACCATTTGCCGCTGGCACCGTTCTCAATGAGGTCAAGCCAGCTGTCTGCGCTGGGATCGCCTTTGATGTATTTTGCCAAAAAGGCAGTGATGAAATGCTGTGCGATATTGTTCATGCGCACATTGTCCCAAACTGCATCGAGGTAGTGCGAAGCGACTTTTGCACCTGGCGAGCCTTTTGCGCGAACTTCTTTGGGAGCGGGGATGGGAGCAGCTGCGTTGTGCGAGCCGTTCTCGAAGGTGAGAAAGTATCGGTCAGCATTGATAGCCAGCTCGAATATCGTATGAGAGCCAGGCGAATAGCCGGCAACGGTGTCCTTACTTCCTGCCATGAAGAATATCGGAGTTTTGATTCCTTTGAGCCCTTCTGCATCCCAAAAACCATAATTCATGCCCCAGGGAGCGATTGCGACACCCGCCTTGACGCGTGGATCGAGGCTCGCAATGTAAGCGGGGTTGCCAGCTGCCCGCGCTTCGAGAATATTCCCGGGGGAGAAGGTTGCATTCTTGACAATATTCGCCGACAGCCCGCCGCCAAGCGAATTGACGACACCATATGCGCCCATGGAATAGCCGATAAGCGTAGTTCTGTCCGCATCGATCATGCCCGCAAGGCCTGTCCCGCGATCATCGACATTGAGGCGGGCCATCGAATCGAGCACAAAGAACTGATCCGGCGAGCGATTGTACAGAGTCGAGGGAAAGGCGCCCTGGTCGGAATAAGTACTGTCGGTGTGATCGATCGAAGCGACAACATAGCCTTTGCTGGCGAGATTTTCACCCAGGTGGCTCAAGAGGAAACGATTGCCCGGATAGCCGTGCGAGATGAGCACGAGCGGATAGGGAGCGGCGCTTTTGTCAGGAACGGCATTGCGCACGGCCCTTCCATAGAGCGTTACTTTGAGGCTGGGATCGCGGGTAACGACTCCTTGATACTCACCACTGGGCGCCTGGCCCGGCGCGAGCGTGGCTGGGTACCAGATTTCGCAGGTGAGCGGGCGGTCGTAGGTGGGCATTGGTTGGCCCGGTTTATAGTTGACAATGTCAGGTTGGCCGGGGTGGACGAATGTGAGGGTGGTGACGCCGATTGTGTAGGGGCCGTAGTCCGCGAGCGCCGGCGCGTCTGCACGGATAATATCGATGTGGTTGTCCTGGCTCCATACTGCAGGCAATACCATAGCGAATAACGCTATCATACAGAGCAATTTTTTCATATGTGCCTCCTGGTTACATGATTATAAAAGAAGAAATGCGGCGCTGCAATCCAAAAAATGCAAATTTCTTAGCGAATGAAAATAAATTGAGCCCTGGTTCCTTGCTTTAGCGCGCCATTCCTCTGCCGCGGCTTCCTCCGCTATTTCCCCGCCCATGCCCCCACCAACCTTTCGACCTTCCAACTCCTCAACCTTCCACCCTGTTCCGGCCTCTGTTTTTCGCCAGATAGAGCGCACGGTCGGCTGACATCAAAAGTTCATCGAGATCGTAGACTCCCTCTTTTCCCGCGCAGGACGAAACGCCGATCGATACCGTAACCCGCACCGGAATCATTCGATTTTCAATCGCGATTCCTTCGATGCTTCTGCGAATGCCTTCAGCGATATCCAACGCCTGCTCTCTCTGCGCGCTATGCAGCAGAACAACAAATTCCTCCCCTCCATAGCGCCCCGCAAAACCTTTATTCTTGCATCTTCGTCGTATTATGCGTCCGACGGCAGCAAGAACTCTGTCGCCTACCGCATGACCGAAACGATCGTTTACATTCTTGAAATGATCCACATCGATCATAAGCAGTGCGATATTCTTCCGAGTTCTTTGAGCATTCGCCAGCACTTTTTCAGCCCGTTCCATAAACCTGCGCCGGTTGTAAAGACTCGTGAGCGCATCGAAATTCGCCAGCTTTCGGAGCCGATTCGTCAGGCGTCTTGAGTCCGTTATATCTCTAAAGAAATAAACACGTCCAAGCACTGAACGACCTTCATAAATAAGGGTAAACCTTCCTTGGAAGTATCGTTTGTTTCCTGCCAGCTCAACAACTTTTTCCATTTTCGATGGAGCATCGAAATTGAAAAAGGGAGCATCCGCAGGATCCGATATCGGCATTCCGATACTGCTCGAATTCAGCCATGGAAAAATCTTTTGCGCTGCTGCGTTGAAATTAGAAATCTTCCCATCCCGGTCAAGAATGACCACCCCGTCGTCTATACCAGCAAATATCGAATAGAGAAACACTTCTTCTGAACTGAGCGTTCCATAGCGAAGAACTGCAATCGCAATGAAACATAGGCTCAGCGCAATGCCAAAAGGCCCCAAGTCAATACCATTAGATTTCCCAAGCTGGTAGATGATAATCCATGGCAGAAGGCTCAGTGTACCCACAAACATCCAGAACCCACTGCTTTTGAAAACCCCGCCGCGCCTGCGCCAGGAAAGCCATTGCAGCACGATGCTCAAAATGATACATGCAAATTGGTATGCAATTTGAACCCAGTACCAAGGCCCTTTTTCGATAATAGCACGATGATACCCCTCTATATCCGAAAGCCTGAGCGAGCGGTAAAAAAGCCTCTGAAATTCCTGTGTCGATACAAGAAAAAGCGTAATTGCCGGTATGATAAATACCATCACCATCATCCTGAATCTCGGATTGCGGCTGAACCATAATTTCCACGAAAGCAAAAACCAAAACGAAGCAATAAACGATAAGCCGAAATATTCGAATTTGATCCAGAAACGGAGTTCTTCGAGAGAATGTGCGCCCAACTCGAACGCATAGCCGAAAATATAGAAAAAAGCACAGAGAGCCGCAAAGAAAAAATATCGTGCGAGATGGCTCTTTTGGCGGACACCAGAATAAATGACGAACAAGCCGACAATTGCGCTTGTCGAGTACAGAATTGTTCTCAGTGTTTCAATGCTCATCGCATTTTTTCCGGTAATATTGTATGCGAGATTGATGCTTTGGCGCCAGCTGCGCATCAAAAGAGAGCATCAGAACCCGTGCGTCGCCTGCATCGAACGCTCGAGCGCAGCGATTGCACCGTCGATATCATATGAGATAATGACATTGAAAAGAATATCTATGGCTGCAAGCTGACTCAGCCGCGAAAGTTCTGCTGCACTGCGGTAGACGCGCTCCACGGCAGGGATAGAGAGTGCAAGATCGGCCCGCCCGCACAGGCGATTCGTCCCAGCCATAGTCATTGCAATCAGAAAACAGCCGCGGGCTTTCGCCTGGTCCGCTACTTCGATCATGGCATCCGTCTCACCGGAATACGAAATAACAAAAGCGATGTCCTGAGGGCGCAGGGCACAGGATGCAGTGATCTGTGCGTGGGTATCGAAAAGGTAGGAGGAGGGAAGTCCAATTCTTGAAAGCTTCTGATGGAAGTCCGCCGCAACAAGGCCTGAAGCGCCGACGCCAAAAAGCGCAGTCATGGCGGCCGTACGAATTCGTTCCGCAGCTTCTTCCACAGCTTGCGGAGAGAGTGTCGCGGCAAGTGCACTCATCGTTCGGCGCACCGCTTCCGCCATGTCATGAATTGCCTTCGAAGCAGGTGTCTGCGATTCCAGGCCAAGATCGGGCAGATATTTCTCATTCCAGCCCTGATATACATCTTTGGCCAGCCAGAGTTTGAAGTCGCTGTATCCCTCTGCGCCAATCCGCTTGCAGAAGCGCACGACTGCTGCACTGCTCGTGCCCGCCTGGCGAGCCAACTCAGCAATATTGAGATGCAAAACTTTTTGAGGCGATGCCTGGACATACTCGGCGATGCGGCGTTCGGTATCCGCAAGGCGAGGCATAGATTGGGCAATTGTTTCAAGGGCCCCATAATTCATGCTATTTACCTGCCTTTTTTGACTGGGAATATATTCGCATTGCATCGGCAAGGCGGCCTTGTCCCTGCTGAATGAGTTCTTGTGCCGTTTCAGCACTGATTCCAAGTGCAATCATCAAGATAGCAATTTTCGGCTTCCCGCCTGACGCAAGAAATGCCGCTTCCGCTTCATCCTTGGTACAGCCCGTCGCCTGGCGGATAAGGCGCTTCGAGCGGTCCACAAGCTTGCGGTTGACGGGTGTGAGATCTACCATCAGATTCCCGTAGACCTTGCCGATACGGATCATGCTGGTTGTCGTAAGCATATTGAGCACAAGTTTCTGGGCGGTACCCGCTTTCATCCTGGTAGAGCCAGTGATGACCTCGGGGCCTACCTCCAGCAGTATGCGATGGTGTGCGAGCGCAAATGTCTTCGACTCGCGGTTGCAGGATATTGCTCCCACCACCGATCCCTGCTCTCTTGCATACTGCATGGCTCCCAACACATAGGGAGCGGAGCCCGATGCAGTAATGCCTACAAGGACATCGCGGGAACAAAAACCGATATTGCGCAGAGCTTGCATTCCCTCGTCCGGCTCATCCTCCGCGCCTTCTATGGAGTTTCGCAGGGCTGCGTCCCCCCCAGCGATAATGCCCACTACCATCCCTGGAGGAACCCCGAATGTCGGCGGACACTCGGATGCATCGAGCACACCAAGCCTTCCCGAAGTACCAGCGCCAATATACACAAGGCGGCCGCCGCTGGTAAACGCACGGACAATGTCTTCCACGAGCGCCGCAATATCGCGCAGAGCTTTTTCGACCGCAAAGGGGACACCCTTGTCTTCTTCATTGATAATGCGCAATATTTCGATAGTCGGCAGCTTGTCGATATTTGCAGAACGGGCATTGCGCGATTCGGTCGTGGCGCGTTCGAGATAGTCATCGATCGAGTTGAAATCCATAAGCTGCCTCCTGTCTTGTATTTATGCTAAAATGTGCTATTCTGATTTGCAGACTTTACCGCGCTGTTTAAATTCGACACTGCATATAACTCATCAAGGATTTCAGAACAAATCAAAAGAGCACGGGGAATATGAAACATACCTTTCCATTTCCCACCTTTCAGGCTATTGGCTACTTGTCCTTGTCTATCAAGATAACCAAACCACTCCCCATAAGAGGGGTCACGAAAATTAGACCATGACCAATCTTTTATTTTTACGAACCAATCCCAGAAGAATTCATCAAATGTCATCCTATATAGCAAAAGAGTTGCACACATGGCTTCAACGTGTACCCACCAGAGTTTCATATCCGCTTCCAACTTTTCGAGCGGTTTGTTTTCTGAATCCCTGTAATAATAGATTCCACCATATTTTTCATCCCAGCCTATTTTAATTGTATTTTTTGCAATTTTAGCAATCGTATCTAAATACTCATTCAACAAATCCTTATTTTTGTTATTCATGCCAGTTTTTCTCAACGCATATAGCGTGAGCCATAGAGTTTCCAAAGTATGGCCTGGAGAAAGTAGCCTGCCATCCATTCCCTGTGGATGTGAACCGTCTCGAAACACACGCTCAAACAGAAGCATGCGCTTCTTGTTCGCATGACATGTCATTATTTGTTGAACACTGGCTGCAACAATTGCCTCTATTTCAGAATCTGGCAGGATACCATGGAATACATCCGCAAGCCAGAGCTGTATCATCGGCATGGCCATTGTCTGGATCGGCCGGTTATCGGATATCTGCTTTGTCCAAATTCCTTTGGGCTTTTCTTTTCGATTCTGGATGCGATACCATAGGCGCTCCGCTTCTTTCAATGGCCATGTTTCGCCCGAAGCACGTGCGTATTCGGCAAATCCCGCGGCGCAAAAACAATCTGTAAAAATGTTGTAAGGGACAACGAGAGGCTTCCCTTCGCGATCCACGGAAAACCAACAATCACCGTTGGATGCGAATGCATATTGTCTCAAGAACTCTGCCCCAAGTCGAGCCAATCCCAGCCACTCTTTGCGGTGCTCTACATTGTTGTAGAGATACGAAAAACACCAGAGCTCTCTACCCTGCATCCATAAGAACTTGTCTGTATCGAATACAGCTCCATCGCGGTCTAGACACGAAAAATAGCCGCCATAATCCATGTCAGGGCTGTGCTTTTCCCAAAACGGCACAATCGAGGCAAGAAGCTCTTCCATGAATTGCCTTTTCAATTCCCTATATATCGACGCGTCATGCATGATGGAACTCCATTTAAGAATACATCCCGCATAATTTTCTGATTTTTCCAGATATTCTCATTTCACAGCCCCTGTAGTCATGCCTTTTATAAAATATTTTGCCATAAATATATACAATATCAGCACAGGGAGAATGGCAATTGTCAGTGCTGTAAAAAGAAGGCTCCAGTCAGTACTGTGTTGACCGAAAAATGTTGTTAGACCGAGTGGAAGTGTCTTCCATTTTGGATTTTGTATGAAGACTAGAGGAAAGAAAAAATCATTCCATATCGGAACGGCGTTATATATTGAAACGAGTGCAATAGCAGGAGCGACGACTGGCATGATTACTCGCCTATAGATCATCCAATCCGAGCAGCCGTCAATTCGTGCTGCATATTCAAGATCCTTCGGAATGGTTTTCATAAATCCGGAAAGAATGAAGATAGTCGAAGGCAACCCCATCGCAATGTATATCAAAATGATTGAAACAGGTTTATCAATAAAGCCGAGATTTTTCATGAGAAGAAATAAAGGAATGATGGCTGCTTTGAGAGGCAGCATGATTCCAGAAAGAAAGAGGAGGTATACAAAGGTACGAAGTCTATATTGATAGCGAGAAACTCCATATGCAGCCATAGAACCAAAAAACAAAACAAAAATCATCGACACCAGAGTTATCCAGATACTATTAAAAAAGAAACGGCTAAAGCCTTTATCGATCCAGAGGGTGCGATAATTGCCGAAATCGAGCTTGCCCGGAAGGGAAAATGGGAATCTCAGAATTTCCCTCGTGGTCTTGAAGGAAGAAACAATCATGTTGAAAAGCGGATAGAATATGATGACAGCATATACCACAAATAGAAACTGGATGAGCGCGATAAAGAAAGCCCTGGCTGGACTAGTTGCTTTCAACCGATAATCTGCACTCATAGCTCGATCTCCTTTCTTCCCATCGTGATGATGGAAAGAAGAGAGGCGCCCAATGTAAGCAAATAAATAATTACTCCGATTGCAGAACCGATTCCAATTTCTGGATTGCCTGAATCTATCGAACCGAATGCTGTTCTATAGAATAAGGTACCGATTGTGTCAGTCGAGAAATTCGGAGCACCATCAAGGCCGGCCATTGTATATATTTGTTCGAACACATTGAGACTGCCGATGATTGTCAGGACAGCGATAATTAGGATTGAAGGCACAATGAGAGGTAGAATGACCTTGAAAAAAATGGTCGAATCGCGGGCGCCATCTAGCATGGCCGCCTCAATGCAGTCTACAGGGACATTGTCGATTGCCGCAAGAAAGACCAGACTTGGAAATCCGACCCATCGCCATATGTTGACAAGAATGATCGATGTGGTCGCCAGTTTCTCGTCGCCAAGCCATGCTCGAGCATATTGCCCTAGGCCGACAAGCTTTAGAAAACTGTTGACCAGCCCGTTCGGCTTCAGATACAGGCCCCATAGAAATCCGACAGCGACGATTGAGAAGAGAACAGGAATGAAGATGATTCTCTTGTAGAATTCGCTTCCCCATATGCGCCGTGAAAGCAGATAGCCGATAAAAAGACCGAGCGTATTCTGAATGAGCATGGTCATCAGAAGCCATATGACATTATTTCTCAAGGCGTTGAAAAATCTGGTCCGATACGGCTCTGTAAAAAATACTCTCCTGAAATTTTCCAGACCTGCAAATTGCCCTCTGATTAGTTGATTCCAATTGAAAAGGCTATTATAAAGGCTCATGAACAAAGGAAGGAGAATTATCACGCTCACGACAAAAAAAGCAGGAAAAATGAAAAATACAATCCACAGCTTCTCAGAAGTTCGCCGATCAATAGAATGCATATAGAAATATCTCCAAGACAGGAACAAAAACGTCACGGCATTCAAACTACCTTTTTAACAAAGAGCAAATTCAAGGTAGTATCCATTCAACAGAAATGTGTTTCCATGTAAGCAACATTCATTGCTCGCATGGAAACACTTCAATTAGCAAGAGTTACTTTTTCTTGAATGGCTCGTAATATGTCGAAATACCTTCCTGTACCTGCCGGCATACTTCCGCAGCATCAATTTTCCCAGCCATGAATCCTTGCAAAGCTGCCTGAATCAGCGCCGAACCAGTCGGCTGGTTATAGCGGAAGCCTACGAGGAAAATATATGGAGTACTATACTGCTGCAATGAAAGCACTTTGCTGATGAAAGGGGAGGCGCTTGTATCCACATTGGGTACCGAAGATACCTGCTGCAATTCTTTGATGAAGAAATCGCCTGTTTCTTTGCTTGCCAGGAATCGAAGGAGCTTTGCGCCTGCTTCTTTGTTTTTCGATGCAGCGTTCATGCTGAAGTTGCCATCTGCATATACAGAAACATAGCGAGGATCGCCCTTCTTTGCCGCAGGCCCTGGGAATACATCGAATTCAAGCTTAGGATTCTGCGAAGAGAAATAACCAGCCTCGAATGATCCTCCCACAAAATGAGCTGCCATTTCATTTATGAAAGCAGACTGCATATCCGTATAACTTACACCCATGTAGAGATCGGGCATGTAAGGTGTCAAATCCTTTAACCTTTCAATGGCATTCTTGAATCTCGGATCTTGGAATGTCGTCTTGCCTGCGATAACTGCATCATAGAAATCATTGGCCCCATAAAAATTCGGGCACAGAGAACCCATCATTACTTCGAGGGTCCATCCATCCTTGCCGCCATTCGCGAGAGCCTGATACCCCGCTTTCTTGCATGCAGCCAGATTTGCGAGGAACTGATCCCAAGTCTCAGGGACCTGCAGTCCCAATTCCTTATAGATTTTCTTGTTGTAGTAGACGAAGAGAGTCTGACTTGCAAAAGGCACTCCATAGATCTTGCCATCCTTAATCGACGTTGCCCCTCTTACAGCATCCTTGCTGAAGCTTTTCAGCTCTGGAACCCATTTTTCGAGCGGTTCCATGTATCCGGATTGCGCAAAAGTCTCAAGTCCACCATAGGCCCGACTCTGGAAGATATCTGGTCCGGAACCACCAGCCAAAGCAGCCGAAAGAATGGTATTGTACTCTGTATTCTTGAAAGGAATGAATTTTACCGAGATATTAGGGTTTTGCTTCTCGAAGCTTGCGAGGAGCTTTCCGTATTTCTCGGCATCTTCCGGCCTCCAGCTCCAGAAAGTAAGCTCTGTTTTCTGAGCGAATACTGGCAGAATAACCAGTAATGACATTACCAGACATATTGCCGAATGTCTTTTATTCATATTTGCCTCCCTGCAAATGATGAAAATTATTTTTATTATTGACCAAAATATCTCTGCCGTCAAGGAAATTATTCAATTATTGTGAAAATATTTTTCAGCTTCAGCACTCAAGATTCAGTGATTGACCAATCTGCATGGTAAAAAGCAAAATACAGGATATGGAACGGAATATTTTATGTTTTGGTGATTCCAACACATGGGGATATGATCCTTCAGGAGATGAGCGCTTTGATCGTGCTTCGCGATGGCCGGGGATACTCTCCTCATTGCTTGGGACCGGCTGGCATGTAATCGAAGAAGGTCTCAATGGGCGGACAACAGTGTTCAACGATCCTCTTGAAAGACATAGAAGAGGGAGCGACGCGCTAGAAATGCTGCTAGAATCTCATGCACCCCTTGATCTGGTTATCATAATGCTCGGCACAAATGATGCCAAAGCCCGCTTTTCAGCTACACCGCTCGATATTGCAAACGGTTGGAAAATTCTAGGGAAGACTGTTCTGGACTCTTCAGCGGGGCCCAGTGGGGATGCTCCGAAATTGCTGCTTGTATCACCTCCTTTGATTCTTGATGTACCGACATTGCCGGAAACATTCTGTGGAGCACCAGAAAAATCGCTCAGATTTTCAAAACTCTGCAAGGATATTGCATTGGAGCTCAACTGTTACTTCCTAGATTCAGGGGAAATTGCTGCAACCAGTACCTATGACGGGATTCATCTTGCTAGAGAGTCCCATGCGAAGCTTGCTCGTGCTATTCATGAAGCAATACAGGAAATACTCTCTTCTCCAGTTCACGATTGATCCTGCAAAAGGCATGAGAACAAAAAAGCAAGAAGAAATGGAATCACAGAGCATCCGAGTGGATATGGTTGCATTTCAATCGAATCTTTGCTCCTCTCGGAAATAGCGAAGGAGTTTTTTAAAATATCTACTGCCTCAGTTTCGATAGGCAGTAGAGTAATCTGATCGCATTCCGCAATGAATTCCATTCGGATGTCTGGCGAACTTTTTGCTGAATTCCGATTGTCGGAGCATGGAAATTCGGGGAATTGTGGATTAGAATGCAAATCGGCCGGCAATAGGTCCCAGCACGGCTTTAAATGTTCGCTGTACTTACAGGGAGCTTCCATGAACGAGCAATGGCTATTTGGCATCGATGGAGGCGGGACATCGACGCGCCTCAGAATCGAGAGCCCTGAAGGCAGGTTTCTTTTTCAGTCCGAAGGGCCAAGCCTCAATCCGAGATCAGCGGGTTGGGATGGTTCCCAGCGGACGCTTGTTCAGCTCTTCTCCGAGATGTACGAACAGACTGGCCTTGTGCCGGATAGCTGTCTGTCGGGCTTTGCAGGTGTGGCCGGCATTGACCGGGCTGAAGATACTGGCACAATGCTTGGGCTGATCCGGGACGCAGCCGGGCTGGGCCCCGATACGGCACTCGAAGTAAAAAACGATTCGATTCCGGCGCTTGCGGGGGCCTTTGGTGAACTTCGAGGTATTCTTCTCATTGCTGGAACAGGCTCGATTGCGGTCGGAGCCAACGGTGCGGGCCGAATTATTCGATCTGGAGGCTGGGGGCACATTCTCGGCGATGAGGGGTCGGCATACTGGGTGGGACTGCGAGCGCTCAATGCAGCTATCCGCTTCCATGACCGGCGCGGGCCCCAGACTGACCTACTTGGAAGCGCGCTTGCATTCTTCGAAGAACGCGACCCCTTTGCACTCATTCCTGCGGTCTATGAGCCTTTCGATAAGGCAAGAATTGCCGCATTTGCGCGCATTGTCGCAGAAGAGCGGGAGCGCGGCGACGAAGTGGCTGAGCAGATTTTCAAGGAAGCCGCGGAGGAGCTGGCCTTGCTCGCCATTTCCATTGCAACGCGTCTTGGAGAAGCGCTGGCGGGAGGGCGCATTGCATTTGCTGGAGGTTTCCTCAGCAATAACGAGCGGCTCTGGCACGATACTGAAGCACGCATCATTGCATCCCTGCCACGTCATCGCATCTATTCACCACAGGCAGACGCGGCAAGCGGCGCATGTCTGCTCGCGCGCCAGAACATCGGAAAACCGCGCTTCTGATTACCCCATTGAGGTGAACCATGCGCGCATATGCAAGGTTCGTGACACTACAGTCTCCGCGAAGAAACGGTTGCCATGTACACCCCGCTGATAGCGATAATTCCCCCAATAATCTGGAGCGCACTCAATCGCTCTCCCAGAATCACAAATGACGCAGCCACAGAGACAACAGGAATCAGATTGATGAATACACTCGACCTCCCAGGGCCGAGATGCTCAAGGACAATCACATAGAGCCAGTATCCGATCGCAGAACCGAAAATGCCGAGATACGCCGCATTGAAAAGCGCCGCTGCGGACAATCCGGCCCAAACTTGTTTTTCGGCGACAGCAAACGGAATACAGCCGATCGCCCCAATAACCATCTGCCAAAACGTAATCGCAAGCATTGGATAACGCCCCGAAAGAGGCTGTGTGGCAAATCCGTACACTACCCAGGAAAGCGCCGCTCCCGCCATATACAGATACCCAAGCGGCGACACCGACGCACTCTCAGACCTCAGAACAATCAAAGCCACCCCTACGAACGAAAGCACAATCCCCAGAACAACGAGCCGACCTGGCCTTGTGTGCAAAAATAGAATTTCAGCAATCAGAGTCACAACAGGAATAACCCCGATTATAAGCGAGGATTCCGAAGCGGTAAGCCTGAGAATGCCGTTATTTTCGAAGAAAAAATAGAGCGTCACACCCACGAAACTGCTGAGCGCGAGCAAGGGTACATCGCGCCATGCAATTGCAAAACGAGTGTGCGAAACTGTCATAATCCCCGCGAGCAGTACCGACGCAATGACAAAACGAAAGAGCGAAAGGCTCATCGGCCCGAATTCCCGCAGCGCCACTTTGATCGAAAGGAAGGTCATGCCCCAGATAAACGCGACGATGACACCAAAAAGAGAAGCTGCTGATTCCCTTCTTTTCATGGAATGCAATGCTACCGGGAGAATTGGCGCCTGTCCATAACCTTTCTTTATGGTATACTGAAAAACATGAATGATGTGATCATCGATGGCTGCTCACTTTCTATTCCCGAGCTTGTCGCTGTCGCGCGGCACAAGATACCGGTTCGGCTCGACTCGGGTGCCTTAGAGCGAATGCGCGCGTCCAGAGAAGTAGTCGAACTCGCCGTCAAAAAAAAGCTTGTGAAATATGGAATTACGACGGGATTCGGAAAGTTCTGCAATGTGACAATTTCCGATGAAGATAATGCCCTGCTTCAGAAAAACCTCATCATGAGCCATGCATGCGGCCAAGGTGAGCCTTTTGCGCCGGAAATTGTGCGGGCAATGATGGTGTTGCGGGCCAATGCGCTCGCGGTGGGGCATAGCGGGGTACGTCCGCTCCTTGTCCAGCGGATTCTTGATCTCGTCAATGCGGACATTGTGCCGGTTGTGCCGGAAAAAGGTTCGCTGGGGGCTTCGGGAGACCTTGCGCCGCTCGCGCATATCGCACTCGTCCTCATCGGCATGGGTGAGGCCTTCTATAAAGGAAATCGCATGCCGGGAGCGCTTGCGCTCGCGGAAGCGCATATTGCACCCGTCGTTCTGGAGGCAAAGGAAGGGCTTGCGCTCATCAACGGAACACAGGCAATGACAGCGATTGGTGCGCTTGCGGTGTACGACGCCCTTCTGCTCTACCGAAGCGCGACAATTGCCTCGGCACTCACATTCCAGGCACTGCGCGGCATAACCGAAGCGCTCGACCCCAGAATTCATGAGCTGCGCAGGCAAAAAGGCCAGATCGACGCAGCACAGGACTTGCGCCGGCTTTTAGAAGATTCGCTCCTCACGACAAAACCATCCGGCACCCGCGTGCAGGATGCGTACGCGCTTCGCTGTACGCCACAAGTTCATGGTGCTTGCGAAGCGGCAATCCAGCATGTGTGGGATGTCATTTCGGCGGAGTTGAACGCAGTGACCGACAACCCGCTCATTTTCCCCCATGTGCTCCAAGAAGGCGGTGATATTCTATCAGGCGGCAATTTTCATGGTGAGCCGCTTGCGCTTGTACTGGATTATCTTGGCACTGCTGCAGCCGAACTCGCGAATCTATCCGAACGGCGTCTGGAACGCATGGTGAATCCTGCGCTATCCGAGGGCCTGCCTGCATTTCTGACCATCAATGGCGGGCTCAATTCTGGTTTTATGATTGTCCAGTACAGTGCTGCAAGCCTCGTGTCGGAAAACAAAGTGCTCGCGCATCCCGCAAGCGTGGATTCCATTCCTTCAAGCGCGAATCAGGAAGACCATGTCTCCATGGGCACCATTGCTGCGCGCAAAGCCAGGCAGATCATCGATCATTCCCAAAGAGTCATCGCTATGGAAATCCTGGCCGCATGCCAGGCGCTCGATTTACGAGCCATCCAGCTCGGGCTCTCTGCGATCGATGATTCATTGTCGCCTGCAACCCGCTCAATCTATCGCATGCTGCGTACAGTGGTTCGCTTTAACGATAAAGACAGAATCATGTATCCGGATATCGATGCCGTTGTCGAGCTGGTTTCCGATGGTACTCTGCCGGGAAGCACCGACCGCTGGAGTTGGAATCCCGGACCTGTTGTCCCTTGCGAAGATTATGTTTAAAATCGAATAAACTCTTTCCCAGGAGTATGGCATATGGTTACCAAACGAGATCATGGCATTCATCTTGACAGGACATCTTCCCAGGAGCGCTCCCGCCTCATTTCCTATATCAATATCAAACTCGAAAGCCTTGGGCTGCCGATTTATTCAAAAGAAGGCACAGGCTTTGTCCAGCTTGCCGCCGATATGCTGGAAAGCTTTCGTCAGAAAGAACGGCTTCTGCCGCGAGTTCTTCCCCCCTCCGATCAACGCATCCAGAATTTTATCGATCGATATCTTGCCGATCTTGGACTCGCGCGGATTCCGCAAATTCCTTCCAATACACTCGTGCTCGACCGATATGGCATGGCGCGCGAGCTATCCCTGCCGCCTGATGGCCATAAACATATTTCACCCACCCTCACATCATACCGCGTGCGCAATGGAGTCTTGCACAATCCCAAAAACGATCGCAGAACCACCGAAGGGGTGTTCCATATTGCAGAAGGTGGTCTTCCAATTCCTCCAGACAAAAAAGCCGTTCCCAAGCTCGCCTTTGCAAGAATGCTCGAAGCTGCACTGAATCCCCCTCCAGAACTGCTCGAACTTCCTTTTACAGCTGGTGAAAACGAAAAAGCCCGCACCTTTGTCTCGGTTCTTCTAAGACCCGTTGTGCGTCCAGAAATTCCTGGTTATTGCGAAGAGCGCTCGATGGAAGTGCGTTTCTTTGCTCCTGGCTCCCTTGTCGCCAATGTAGACTTTGTCGAGAGCATTTTCGGCAATTCAGGCGATCCATTCATCCCTGAAAACGATGCTTCGATCGACCCCGTGCACTGGACTGGGACAACGGGGTGTATCATCCACGCAACGCATCTCACAGAGCTCACGAAAAAAGAGGTCGGCCTGCCGCACTGGGACGAAGCGACTGAGCGTCAGCGCCGCGATGGCATGTGCTGGCGCGAACCCACAGAAAAGTACAACGACGGCAAAGCATTCAAGCTTGTCGCGCGCGATGCTTCAGGCGTCATTATCAGCATCATCGCAGATAATTATTTTGGTTATTCGAAAAAAGAGATAAAATCGCACATTTCTTACTCGGCGAACCTTCTCGGACTCGTCGAGGAAGAGCATGCAGGCGGTGCCCTCGTATTTCCCTCCTATAACCTCGGAACTCGTTTTGTACCTGACACAAATCTCAAGTCCAAGGGACACAGCCTTCACGATGTTTTCACTATTATGCGCGGCCGTATCGAAATGAAGCAGGAAGGGTATGCTGTTGACCTTACTTTTCCGAACATCATTTATCTGCCGGAAGATGCATACATTTCGCTCGAAGACCAGATGGCGCATTGGGTAAGCGATGGAAAAGAGGAATCGCTTCGAGTTTTGCCCGACTACATATATGTGCATCCAACTGGATACCGCGTCCACATGGAGCGCCACCCCGCCACGGGAGCATGGCGTCTCATAGGCACAGCCGCAGAAGGCCTCTTGTGTCACAAACCTTGTACCGTTTCGGGGGGCGGCAAATCTGAAATCGCCAAATCGATCCATGATGCCATTACCTATATGCCGATTATCATTGCCGATTTTGACAAAGATATGCGCGCGGTCAAGGAAATCATCGAAAAAGACTACGGCAATCGTTTCCGCGACGAAGCCGAGAATCACGGAAAAGATGCGCGACCCGTGCTGTCTCCCAAGCGCTCGCTCGGTTCGGTGATCAAACTCCTTTCGCCTTCGCCGGCGTACAACGACGAGTATAACGAGTGGCTCCGCTCCATTCCGGAACGCATAAAAAGCCTCGTGTTCCTCGTGAAGCGCTTTTACCGGCCGGACTGGGGCGACGACTGGCTTTCACATTTTTCGGTCGACGCGGTAAATGGCACGACAGGGAATATACTTAAGTTCGAAGGGCGGCCCATCATGGGTTCCTACTTGCGCGTCGGCAAGAACGAGCATGGTATGAACCGTTTCTTCAAGCTGCGGCAGGATTTCATGCCCGCTTTCAAACTTCAATGGGAAGATGATATTTCTGCATCAATCGTTGTGCCCGTCGACCAGCTCGAAGACCTGCCGGACTGGGCGCAAAATCACCTGAGCCTCAAGTTTGCCAAGAACTGCGAAGCGCGCTTTTTTCAGCGCCCCGACGATGCCATCATCCGGGGATACGATAAACAGACCGAAAAAGACCTTGCCCGACAGGATAACTTTGTCTCCAATTTCGAGCCCCTCACCAGGGCCGATGCTTCACGCATCATCGAAAACACAATCCATTTCTATGAATACACCGAGCCGATGCGGAAATTCATCGAAGAAACCGAAAAAGATCCAAATTTCGAATATTTTGTCGCTTCGAACTGTTTCCGCCTCGTAGATGGTGCTCCCTCCAAGAATCCGCGTTATCTCCAGCTCGATCCTACCTATGTGAATCCGCAGGCGAAATATCTTGCAGAACTGGGCCCGCGGCTTTACCGGCGTATTCCCGCAGACAAAGCGCTCCCTCAGCCTGTCGGCGCAGTGCTGCCAGGGCGGCGTAATAACCCTGCCGACCCGAAAGCCGGCATTCGGCCGCTTGCAGTGTATGGACCGATCCACTACCAGGATCTGCCCGAGCTTTTCATGGATTTTGTATGCTCGCTCACCGGGAAGAGCCCTTCGACCACTGGAGCAGGCAGTGAAGGAGCGCTCACCAAAGGGCCATTCAATGCGCTTGTACCCACCACGGATCTCAACAACGCACTTCTTGCCTTCATTCTGACTGGGTATGCTGGTTTTACCACAGCAGCAGGACATATCGGTCACAAATACAAAATGGATCACGATATCTCCCTCATGATGCCCGAGCTGTGGGCACGAATGGGCCCCGAAGAACGCGATCCGGAATTTCTCAAGAGCCATGGCTACCTTGAAAAAGTCGAAGATTTCAAGTATAAAGGCCGGCTTGTCCCTGCATCCCGTCTCGGATGGCGCATCACACCGCTCTTTGCTGCGACGTACCTTGGAAGACTGTTCGATACGCCTTCGGTCGTGTTCCCTGAAGACATGCTAAGGCCGGAACTCCAATCGCTCGAAGAATTTGTCGATGGCATCGAGAATATCGCTGCAGCAATGGAAAAATCGGCAAAGGCGTATTTCGAAGACGGCTCGGTCGAAGCAGCCATACCGCCCCTCAAAGCAGTACTTTCCGTTATGGCATATGGCAATTACGAAGGCAAGAGCATCCAGGATCCCGACGTGCGCAAGCTCTTCGAGAGGGAATATGTCCTGTCCTCGGATTGGTACCGCGAGCGCCTCGAGCGTTATAAGGAGCATGAAATCGCCTATATCGAATCGTCGATCTCCTATCTCAGAAAGTTCCTTGCTGAACGCGCCGAGCCGAAGAGCCTGACCGAACGCCGAGTACAAGCTGAACTCTCGAGCGCCCATGACCGGCTTGAGCAGCTCATGGCTCCGAACTACCTGAAGCGCATCTGGGGATCGATTGGCCTGGATCCTCTGTATCAAGGGCAGCAGAAAGCCTGATGGGCAGCATGCTCGCCTGCGGAACTCGCTAGCAATATCACAATGCGCTCCGCCAAGTTGCACCAAGTTGCACCAAGTTGCACCAAGTTGCACCAAGTTGTACCAAGTTGCACCAAGTTGCACCAAGTTGTACCAAGTTGCGCCAAGTTTCGCCATGGTGCCCCTAGCCGCGCCATGTTGTACCAAGTTGCACCAAGTTGTACCAAGTTGCGCCAAGTTGCGCCAAGCCGCGCCCGCAATGCGGTTTGACGCCGAGCAAAAAAATATTTATCATTACTACCATGAAAACCAAGTTTTTCTTTATAGCAATGTTTTTAGTGATGATAGGATCTGCAGCGTTTGCGGTGGATGTAGATGGCATTATTAAAGCTGGCGAATATTCCAAAGAAGCCGTGTTCGATAAAGGCAATTACCGCCTTCTCTGGGAATTCGATAACGACAAGCTATACATGGCTATTGTCGCGAAAACAACGGGGTGGGTCGCCATTGGATTCGACCCAGGCGTAGCGATGGCAAATGCGGACATGATCTTCGGGCTTGTTGGCGAGCAAGGTAATGTTCAGGCCATCGATGCATGGTCGACCGGTATGTTCGGACCGCATCCTCCCGATGTCAATCAGGGAGGCAATTCGGACATTCTTTCTTTTGCAGGTTCGCGGACAGGCGACACGGTGACATTCGAATTTTCTCGTTTGCTGAACACCGGCGATAAATTCGACAAAGTCATACCGACAAGCGGCAACTTCAAAGTGATCTGGGCATATGGTCCTTCGCTGCAGTTTACTGCAAAGCACACAAAAGCCGGAAGCGCAACTCTTCTGATGGAAGGCAAAAAGTGAGTATATTGCCGCTCCATATCGCAAGCATGAGCATCGCTTTTCTTGCTATGATGAGCGCGATTATCGCTGCCCGATACTTCAAGACTAAGAAATGGTGGTTCAAAGTCCACAAGACGCTGAATATCGCCGCAGTCTCGTTTGCGATAGCTGGATTTGTTTTCGCCTTTTTCATGGTGCAGGCTGCCTCCGGGGGGCCTCATATCCGCGTTTCACATGCGGTCTTGGGAATCACCACCTTGCTTCTGTTGCTCACAATGCCGGTTTTGGGGGCAGCAATATTCAAAGCCGGCGACAAACAGAAAATATCGAAGCTAAAGCAGGCACATCGATATCTGGGAAGGCTTACCGCGCTCATGCTTACTGCGACCATCGTTGCGGGCTTATCCGTTGCCGGCATACTATAGCGGGGCAGAAGTGAATATGGCCGAAAACCGACAAAAAGCGCTTTTTGTTCATAATATCGGAGAGCTGTGGACGGCCGAGGGGCGGCGCGCAGCCGCGGGCCCAGCCATGGGGCGCGTAAAAAAAATTCACAACACTTGCTTATATATTGAAGACGGGCGCATTTCTGCAATCGGCGAAGAGGCGCAGCTGCGCGCCGCGGCCATGGCAGCCCCAACCTTCGACGCAGAAGGGCGCGCCTGCGTTCCGGGCTTTGTCGACAGCCATACGCATTTTATTTTTGCCGGCTGGCGCGAGGATGAATTCTACTGGCGCGCCCAGGGTATTCCCTATATGGAGATGCATCGGCGGGGCGGCGGCATCCAGAAGAGCGTCGATGCCACACGCCGCGCATCACTGGAAGAATTGGTCCGCCTTGGCAAGGCTCGCCTCGAGACAATGCTCTCATTGGGCATTACCACAGTAGAAGGCAAATCCGGTTACGGCCTCGACAAAGAAACAGAACTCCGCCAGCTGCAAGCGATGGACCAGCTTTCCACACTCACGCCCCTCACTATTATCCCCACATTCTTGGGAGCCCACTCAATTCCCCCTGAATATAAAGACCGCCCCCGCGAATTCCTCGCCTTTTTGGTCCGCGAAGTTTTCCCTTTATTCAACAAAAGCTTCAACAAAAGGGGTCAGACCCCTTTTGTTGACATTTTCTGCGAAGAGGGCGTATTTGGTATTGAGGACTCGCGCTGGTACCTCGAACAAGCCCGCGCAGCCGGCTTCGCGCTCAAACTCCATGCCGACGAAGTCAAACCTCTGGGCGGCGCCGGCCTGGCCGCCGAGCTTGGCGCCATAAGCGCCGACCACCTTCTCAAGGCATCCGATCAGGACATCCGCGCCCTCGCCGCCTCCGGAACAATCGCCTGCCTCTTGCCGCTCACCGCCTTCAATCTCCGCGAGCCATACGCCAGCGGCCGCCGCTTTATCGATGCCGGCTGCGCGGTTGCCTTGGCAAGCGATCTCAACCCCGGCTCCTGCTATAGTCAATCTATTCCGCTCATTTTCGCCCTCGCTGTGCTCTATCTGGGCATGTCCATCGAAGAGGCACTTACTGCACTTACGCTCAATGGCGCTGCCGCACTTGGGCTCGCTGCGCAGACAGGCTCGATCGAACCCGGAAAGGATGCTGATTTTCTGCTTTTGAATGCGCCTTCGCCGGGGCACCTTGCCTACCATGCTGGCATGAATCTTGTTCATTCCGTGTTCAAGCGTGGAATTCTTGTCTGGCAAAACGGCAATGTTCTTGGGCCGGCCCAAATTTAAAGGTTTTCATAACGACAGGGCCCGGCACAAGGTTCGAAGCACCAAAATTAAGGTGGCACAAGCTTGGAAGCACTAGGAGGAGCGCACCGGGCTTTCTAATTTCCTCAATGCGCCCGGCACAAGCTTGGAAGCACTAAACTGATTCCCCCCTTTTGAAACGAGAGACCACGAAAATAACCACCGCCACCAGAACCGCCGCAAAAGCCGCCACAACCGCGGCATTCGGCTTCTCCTTATACAGGAATAATCCGAGCAGCAGCTGCGATGTCGGCGTCAGATACTGTATAAAGCCAATCAGCTGCAGACTTATGCTCGTCGCTGCTACCCCAAACAGCAGTAAAGGGACTGCAGTCACTACCCCGCTCAAAGCCAAAAGTACCGTCACCCTCAAACCCGCTTTGCCAAACGAACCTGCTCCTTGTGCATGCATGACTGCCAAAAAGGCACACGCAAGCAGCGCTACCGAGAATGTCTCCAGTGCCAGACTCGTAATGGGCGCAAGCCCCAGCGCCTTTTTAACTGCGCCGTACAATGCAAAGGTAATCGCAAGGATAAGCGAAATCCAAGGTACCCGTCCATATAAGACGCCCGCAGCGACAATCCCCACCAAGGCGATTCCAACCGCAATGCGCGTCCACCTGTCGATATGCTCGCGAAACAGCATTGCCCCAAGCGCAACCGACAGAAGAGGATTAATATAATATCCCAGCGCGGTTTCCAGTACATGACCTGTATTTACTGCATAAATATACATTCCCCAATTCACAGTTACAAGCAATCCTGCCGCTCCGACCAGTACGCGCTTTCGCGGATTCTTCAAAGCAGCACCCAAGCTGGACATTTCCTTTCTGGCCAATAGCAGTATCAGACAAAACACTGCTGCCCAAATGATTCGGTGAGCAAGTATCTGCAGGGGCGCCACAGACGAAAGCAATTTCCAATAAAGAGGGAAAATACCCCAAAGCCCGTAAGCTCCTATCGCTGCAAAGAGGCCATGTTTTTGGCTGAAACGTCCAATCCGTGTTTCATGTTCCGCCGACGTGTGCGCTTTTTCTTGCGCCATTTTTCAGTCTCCTTTTCATCCCAAAGCTTTTCAAATACTGTAAACCTAAACACAAATTTCAATATTTGAAATACCAAGCACAAAATTCAATATGCCCTTAGAATAAAATTGCAAATATTTGCAAAAATTTACAGGCATACTTATTGACATGGCGCAATGTTTTGTTTCTACATATAAATACGATTTTATTGGTGTGTATACTACACCAAGAGAGCAACTGCAAGTAAGGAGGCAGTATGAAGAAGGTATTGTTTGTAATGGCACTCGTCGTGTTGGTCGCCGCATCCTACGCACAGGATATAAAAATCGGCGGCATCGGTCCTGTTACCGGCGAAGCTGCAACCTTCGGCATTTCCACTAAAAACGGCATGACAATGGCTGTCGATGAATGGAATGCAAAAGGCGGCATTTTCGGCGGCCGCAAGGCAAAACTGATCTTCGAGGACGACAAAGGCGATCCTTCGGAGGGCGCAATTGTATGGAACAAACTGATTCAGCAGGACAATGTTGTCGCAATCGTCGGCACGGTGATGTCCAAAGTGTCGCTGGTTGGCGCACCCATTTGCCAGGCTGCAGGCATTCCCATGATCAGCCCAACTTCGACAAATGAAAAGGTAACGCTTGTTGGCGATTACATTTTCCGCGCTTGTTTCATCGACCCATTCCAGGGGACAGTAGGTGCGAATTTTGCCTACAACGATCTCAAGGCCCGTTCCGCGGCAGCGATTTTCGACCTGGGCAATGATTACACCAAAGGTCTCGCCGAAAACTTCAAAAAGCAATTCGAAAAGCTTGGCGGAAAAATCGTAGCCTTCGAGGGGCACCCCACTGGTACGACTGATTTCAAAGCGCAGCTGACAAAAATCATGGAGGGCAAGCCTGATGTGATCTACATCCCCGACTACTACAACGATGTGGGACTCATTGCAAAACAGGCACGTGAACTCGGCTTCAAGGGTCCGCTCGTCGGCGGTGATGGATGGGATTCACCCGAACTGGTCAAAATCGGCGGGACCGCAGTCGAAAACGGCTTCTTTACCAATCATTATTCATCCGAAGACAAGCGTCCCATTGTTCAGGATTTTGTAAAGAAGTACAAAGCTAAATTCGGTGCCGAGCCTGATGCACTCGCAGCACTCGGTTACGACGCCATGTATATCATGCTCGATGCTATCAAGCGTGCTGGCTCTACAAAGGGAGCAGCCATTCGTGATGCGCTCAAGGCAACTGATATCAATGTCGTTTCCGGCCGCATAAAATTCGATGCAAACCGCAACCCGATCAAGTCGGCAGTCATAATCGAGATTAAGAACGGCAAACAGGTGTATCGGACTACTGTCAATCCATGACATGAATCCTGAAGGGCTGTCTTTTCGGACAGCCCTTCTCCCTTTATATGGCTCTCCACCTTTCCGGAGTGTGGCGAGCCTTTCCAATTTTCCGCACTGGCGGAAATATGTTCTCTGTTTCGCCATGTAGATGCAAAGGCGAAGAAGGGTTCAAACCATGGGATCAATTTTCAGTCTCCAGCAGATTCTCAATGGTCTTCAGCTGGGTTCTATCTACGCGCTCATTGCACTCGGCTATACGATGGTATATGGAATTGTGCGGCTTATCAATTTTGCACATGGCGATTTTTTCATGCTCGGTGCATATGCCGCATACGGAGCCTTTTACATGTTCAATGCCCTCGTTGCCGGCAGAGCAGGGACCCTCGCGTTTTTGGTGCTTATGGCCGCAATGGTCGGTGGCGCCGGCATTGCTTACTTGACCAATAAATTCGCGTACAAACCGCTTAGATACAAGCCAAAACTCAGTTCGCTCATTACTGCAATCGGTGTTTCGATGTTCATTGAATATTTCTTTTCTGCATTGCCGGTAATCGGTCCTTCTTATCGGCCATTCCCCGATATTATTGTGCGAAAGGAAATCCGCCTCGGGAATGCGGTTATTTCGAATCTCGTGATTATCGACCTGGCGGTCGCAGCGATTCTCATGGTGGGTCTGACCCTTCTTGTAAGAAAAACAACGCTTGGTAAGGCAATGCGCGCAGTCTCGCAGGACAAGGATGCAGCCCGTCTCATGGGAATCGATATTGAAAAAGTCATCTCTTTCACCTTTATGGTCGGGGGGGCTTTTGCAGGCGCTGCAGGTCTTCTCGCGGGCATGACGTATCCTCGCATCTTCCCATACATGGGTATTCTGCCTGGTCTCAAGGCATTTATTGCCGCAGTGCTTGGAGGCATCGGCAACATTCCAGGTGCAATGCTCGGAGCCTATATCATGGGTATCGCCGAAACCTTTGCTTCTGCGTATAACTCGCTCATTGGAGAAGGAATAGCATTTGCAATTCTCATTCTCGTCCTCTTGATCCGCCCAACAGGCCTTCTGGGCGAGAAAATTGCCGATAAGATCTAGGAGGAACCCGCATGAATGTACGCAAATTACCGCGCTTTTTGATTGCGGTGGTTCTATTTTACATCATTATAGAGATTCTCTATAAAACAGAAGTCCTGAATGGTTATCTGCTGCATATAATCAATCTATCGCTCATATATGTCATACTTGCAACAAGCCTGAATCTTATCAACGGCATCACGGGGCAGTTTTCTCTGGGGCATATGGGTTTTGCCGCTGTGGGAGCGTATGTTTCGGGCTCTCTTACTACGCTGATCCTCAAGCTCTCGGTGACCAATCCAGCCAGCATGCTGCCATTTCTTCTCTCCATTATAGCAGGCGGTGTCGTCGCTGCATTTATTGGATTCCTCATAGGGTTTCCTTCGCTGCGTCTAAAGGGAGACTATCTAGCGATCGTAACGTTGGGGTTCGGCGAGATCATTCGAACGATTTTTAATAATATCGATGCAGTCGGCGGGCCTCGTGGACTGCTTGGCATTCCTAAATTCTCGAATTTTACCGTGATACTTATCGCAGCGTTTCTTACAGTCGTCATTATCCGCAATCTGATTGAATCGTCGCATGGGCGAGCCATGCTTTCGATACGAGAAAATGAGCTTGCAGCCGAGCTCGTCGGTATCAATACCACACGGTATAAAGTGATGGCCTTCACTTTTGGCGCTTTTTTTGCGGGTATTGCAGGCGGGTTGCTCGCTCACCTTATTCAGCTTGCGCACCCTACCCAGTTTGGTTTTATCAAATCCGTCGAAGTATTGATAATGATTTACGCTGGCGGCATAGGTTCTCTCACTGGATCCATTCTGGCAGCTTTCGGCCTTACCTTCCTCTCAGAGGGTTTGAGGCTCGGCATACGAGCGCTTGCTGATACAACGGGCCTCCCCATCGGAGGGGAATGGCGCATGGTCGTCTATGCGCTCCTTCTCATCTTTATCATGCTATTCAGGAATGAAGGATTGATGGGAATGAGAGAATCAAGAATCATCAAGAATGTGGAGGTTGATTGATGACCCCCCTTCTAAAAATCGAACATTTGACCCATTTTTTCGGCGGCTTGCGTGCCGTTTACGATTTCAATTTCGAGATACCCGAAGGTTCCATCTATGGTCTTATCGGCCCGAACGGTTCGGGGAAAACCACCATCTTCAATCTGATTACCGGCATTTACAATCCGACAGAAGGAACGATCAATTTCCAGGGCGAAAATATCAAGGGCATGAAGTCATTCAGAATTGTGCATAAAGGAATTGCCCGTACTTTCCAGAACCTTCGAATCTTCGGAAACCTCTCGGCGATCGACAATATCCGCATTGCACGCCACTATACCACTACATCCAGCCTGTTTGCTTCCATTCTGCGCCTGCCTTCCTTCAAAAGCGAAGAGCGAGCGATAAAAAAGGAAGCGCTCGAACTTCTCGATCTCATGCATCTTTCCAATCGCGCAACGGAAACTGCTAAAAATCTTCCCTATGGAGAGCTGCGCCGGCTCGAGATCGCGAGGGCGCTTGCCACCAAGCCAAAGCTCATCCTTCTTGACGAACCGGCCGCAGGCATGAACCCCCGTGAAGTGGATGACCTCATGCGGCTTATCCTGCGTATCCGTGACGAATTCAAGGTCACGGTGTTTCTCATTGAGCACCATATGCAGGTCATCATGGGCATCTGCGAATGGATTAAAGTGATAGATTTTGGCGAGACAATTGCAGAAGGCTTGCCGGACAAGGTCAAGAATGATGCGCGTGTTCTCGAAGCCTACTTGGGAAAACGAGGTACATAATGCTGAAAGTTACAAATCTCAAGGTGAATTACGGCAAAATCGAAGCGATCAAGGATGTAAGTTTCGAGGTTCCCGACGGGAAGATTGTCACGCTTATCGGCGCGAACGGCGCAGGCAAAACAACAACGCTCCGCGCGATTTCGGGTCTCGAGCGCGCTGCCGGCGGCTCAATCGTATTTGAAGGCAAGGATATTACAAATCTTGAAGCTCACAAGATCGTGCCATTGGGCATATCGCATGTTCCCGAAGGACGCAAGATATTCCCTACGCTGACTGTAAAGGAGAACCTTGAGCTTGCGGGCTGGACCATAAAGGATAAGGCTGAGGTGAAGCGGCGGATCGATCAGGTTTGCGAAATATTCCCGCGCATCAAGGAACGATTGAGCCAGCTTGGCGGCACGCTCTCTGGCGGGGAACAACAGATGCTCGCGGTTGGGCGCGCGCTCGTCACTGGAGGAAAATTGCTTCTGCTCGACGAGCCTTCGATGGGGCTGGCTCCTGTGCTGGTCGATGAAATATTCGAACGCATCGTTGCAATCAACAAGCAAGGAACGACGGTTCTGCTGGTAGAGCAGAACGCTATGGAAGCTCTTGAAATAGCCGATTTTGCATATATTCTCGAAGTCGGCTATACCACAATTTCCGGCGAGGCGAAAGCCATTGAACGCGATCAGCGCGTGCGCGAAGCATATCTGGGCGTATAAACACAAAGGCCGCCCTGGCGCATTGCCGGACGGCCTTTCATCTTGGCTGGATTTGCACGTGTTCTGCAACGCGCCTTATTTTGCGTTTGCCATGTGAGCCTTGCACACTTTGCAAATTTTCGTCTTTTTGCCTTCGATTTCCTGTTCGTAGATCACTTTGACGCCTGTGCGCCCGCATACCGGACAGGTCCCGCGGCCACTCGATACTACTTCCCGCAATCCTTTGCCTCTGTGAGCTTTGGACATATTCGTTCCCTCCCTGCGACCTTCAGGCCTGTTTCTTAGCCTTCCGCTCAGCTTTGCGCTTATCGCGCTCGGCCTTTTTCTCATCGGCTTTCTGGTCGACAAGCTCGAGCACCACCAGGCTTGCATTGTCATTCGCGCGATTGCCGAGCTTGAGAATTCTGGTGTAGCCGCCATTGCGCTCTTTGAAGCGCGGTCCGATATCGGTGAACAGCTTTGCAACTGCATCTTCACCATAGAGCCTGGCAGACGCAATCCTTCGATTGTGGACGGAATCTTCTTTCGCCCTGGTAATGAGTTTTTCTGCTGCGCGCCTCGCTTCGAGCGCCTTGGCCTTGGTGGTTACGATTTTTTCCTGCTTGATCAGCACGGTAACCATATTCCGGATAAGGGCCTTGCGGTGAGCGGCGACTCGGTTGAGTTTGTTATAGCCGATCTTATGCTTCATCGCTCTCTTCCTTCTTCATGTTGAGTTTTATGTGATTTCTCAGTGCGGAATAGTCCGCCATGCCGAGGCTGAGGTTCCACTCGGCGAGTTTTGTCTTGATCTCCTGAAGGGATTTCTTGCCAAAATTCCTTGTCTTGGTGATCTCTTCCTCGGTCTTTTTCGTAAGATCGCCAATAGTCCTGATGTTCGCATTCTTGAGGCAGTTGAACGAACGCACGGACAACTCGAGCTCTTCGACCGGCATGTTGAGAATCTGTCGCACGCGCTCCTCGATTTCGTCGCTCGTCTCTTCGCCGCCTGTTTCATTCTCATCGAAATTGATGAAAATCGAAAAATGATCCTTGGCGATTTTACCTGCTTCACCGAGCGCATCTTCCGGCTTTATTGTCCCATCTGTCCAGATTTCGAGCACGAGCTTGTCATAGTCTGAGCGCTGGCCGACGCGAGTCGGCTCAATCGTATATTTCACCTTTTTTACAGGCGTAAAAATAGCATCCATTGGAATCGTGCCGACCACATCGATGAATTTTTCATTGATCTCGCTCGGCACATAGCCGCGGCCAAGATTCACCTGCAGCTCAATTCCAAGATGCACAGACGGATCCAGCGATGCAATCTTGAGCTCGGGATTGAGGACAATAAGCGAGCTTTGATCCGCAAAGAAGCCCCCGCGCAGTTCTTCAATACCTTTTATCTCGTAATCGAGGGTGAGTTCTTCCTTGTCGTTCGGGAGTTTGACGCGCAGTTTCTTGAGGTTGTTCAGTACCTCAATCGTGTCCTCCACGACCCCAGGGATGGTTTCGAACTCGCTCGTAATGACATGCGGGACGCCTTCATCGTCATATCGAGTCATGCGCACCGCGGTAATCGCATACCCTTGAATCGAGGACAACAGGATGCGGCGCAGGGTATTCCCGACAGTAGTTCCATAGCCTGGCTCAAAAGGATACGCCACGAACTTTCCGTATGTGTCGGTAGATTCGCTCTGTTCGTAGGTGATGCCCTTCGGCTTTTTGAAACCTTTAAGTAGGTTTTTGCGCGCCATTTCCGCTCCTTATTTCGAGTACAACTCGACGACCAGCTGTTCCTTGATATCCGCAATATCTGTAACATCCTGGCGCTGCGGATTGGTAACAAAGCGGCCGGTCATTTCATCTGCATTGATCTCCAGCCAAGGCATTACACCAGATTTCTGCACTTCTTCGAGAGCTTGGCGGATGGATTCCATCTTTTTTGCTGCGCCGATTACCGAAATGACATCGCCCGCTCTTACCAGGTAGGAAGCAATGTTTACACGCTTGCCGTTTACGGCAATATGCCCATGGTTCACAAGCTGGCGCGCCTGAGCACGAGAGCTTGCAAAATGCAGCCGATAAACGACGTTGTCAAGTCTGCGCTCGAGAAGAATGATAAGGTTATCGCCTGTCTTGCCGGGCAAACCAAGCGCCTTTTCGAATGTATTGTGGAATTGCTGCTCCATAAGGCCATAATTTCTCTTGAGCGCCTGCTTTTCGCGGAGCTGAACCGCATATTCGGATTTTTTACCAATGCGTGTCTTGGGCGCTTTCCCAGGGGGAAGCCGCTTCTTGTTGATTGGGCACTTGTCGCTGCGGCAGCGGTCGCCCTTGAGGAAAAGCTTTCTTCCTTCGGCACGGCAAAGCCTGCATACAGGTCCGATATATCTAGCCATTCTGGTAACCCCCTCTTAAATGCGGCGCGCCTTCCGAGGCCTGCAGCCATTATGGGGAATCGGCGTCACGTCATTGATCGACTTGACTTTGAGTCCCATTACGCCGAGCTGTCTGATTGCGGACTCTCGGCCAATGCCGGGCCCTTTCACAAACACATGCACTTCGCGCAGACCTGCCTGAATTGCCTTCTGAGCCGCAGCTTCGGTTACAGTTTGGGCGGCAAATGGCGTCGATTTTTTGGCACCGCGGAATTCATGGCTTCCGGAACTCGACCACGAAATGGCATTCCCATTGAGGTCGGTCACGGTCACAATCGTATTGTTGAAGGTCGCCTGAATATAGACATTTCCTTCATATACGCTCTTTTTCTCTTTTCTCTTCTTCGTTTTTGTCGTAGTCGCAGCCACGTTCATGCCCCTCCGTTAGACGGCTTTCTTCTTGTTCGCAACGGTCTTTCTCTTACCTTTGCGCGTGCGCGCGTTCGTTCTCGTCCGCTGACCGCGAACGGGAAGACCTTTGCGGTGGCGTAGGCCCCGATAGCAGCCAATATCCATGAGGCGCTTGATATTCAGCGCAATTTCAGTTCTCAAGCGGCCTTCGACTTTGTATTCGTTTTCAATTACTTTGCGCAGCTCGTTGATCTCTTCATTCGAAAGATCGTTTATCTTTTTTTCGGGATTGATTCCCGTCGCTTCGCAAATCTTGATTGCACTCGTCCGCCCAATCCCATAGATATAGGTGAGGGCGATATCAACATGCTTGTTAGGGAGGTCAACTCCCGCAATACGCGCCATGAGCTTCCTCCTGCTCTCAGCCTTGTTTCTGCTTGTGCTTAGGATTCTCACAGACAATCCTAACCACGCCGTTGCGCCGCACTATCTTGCATTTATCGCAAATTTTCTTGACGCTTGTTCTAACCTTCATGGGTTCCCCCTATTCGCAAACACGCAATTAAATACCATTCGTACAAAAGTTTCTATAGGTTCCTCGACCTGATATGCCCTTTTCGCACCAGGCCGTCATGGTGATGCATTTTCAAAAGCGCTTCCACCTGCGCCATGGTATCGAGATCGACACCGACAAGAATCAACAGCGATGTACCGCCCAGCAGATAGGCCATCTGGCTCGGGAAGTTGAACAAACGCTGCACCAGCGTCGGAATCAGAGCGATGAGGCCGAGATAGAGCGAGCCAGGCAGAATGATTCTGTTGAGCACTCGAGTCAGGTACTCTTCCATTTTTTCGCTGCGAATGCCGGGAATCGAACCGCCATTTTCGCGGATATTCTTGGAAATCTCCTGCGGATTGAGCGTCACCTGCGTATAGAAGTATGCAAAGAAAATTATGAATACGACATAGAAGAAATTATACCAGAATCCGCTCGGCCTGAGCCAGTATGAAAAATCTCTCAGCCATTTTGCCTGTACGCCGAAACTCTGCGCAATCTGTAGAGGGAACGTCAGAAGGCTCGAGGCAAAGATGACAGGGATAACGCCCGATGGGTTTATTTTGAACGGGATATAGGTGTTCTGCGCACCGTACATCCTGCGACCCACGATGCGCTTTGCATAGTTGACCGGGATTTTTCGCTGCCCCTGCTGTTCAAGTACGACCAGCGCGACAACTGCAACGAACATAATGAGCACGACAATGGCGTATACTGCGTTGATTTCGCCGAGCTGGATCTTCTTGATGAGCTCGTAGGTCGCATTCGGCAGACGGGCGACGATACCTGCAAAAATAATGAGCGATACGCCGTTACCAATACCGCGCTTGGTTATCTGCTCGCCGATCCACGTCAGGAACATGGTGCCTGTCGTCACAGTAATAATGGCAATGATTGTATACAGCGTCCTGTTGGACATCGCGATGGCGTTAGGAATCCGGTCAGCCCATACCGTAACCGAAAAGCTCTGGATTATGGCAATACCGATGGTCCCAATCCTTGTCCAGCGGGAAATCTTGCGGCGCCCGCCTTCCTCTTCCGCAATGCTCTTGAGCTTGGGGAAGATGACGATCAAGAGCTGCATAATGATCTGCGCGCTGATATAGGGCATGACACCCATCATAAACAGAGAGAAATTCTTGAATGCACCGCCCGCGAAAAAGTCAAGATAATCGGTAATTCCGCCGCCGGTATTGGCCTGGTTTGCGAAATATGACTGCAAGGCGCTCGCGTTGATTCCAGGTATGGGCAAGAATGCTCCCAGACGGAAAATTACGAGCCAGAACAGAGTAAAGAAAATCCTATCTTTCAGTTCCTTGACTCTGAAAATATCTACGAGTGTACCAGCCATTCGCTCCTGCCTTTATTCTTTACGCATCTGCTGAAGAACCGGTTGCTGCAGGCACTTCCACTTTGCCGCCCGCTGCTTCGATCTTCGTCTTTGCACCGGATGAGACCGCATCGACGCTTATGGTAAGCGCAATATCGATCGTGCCTTCGCCGAGTAGCTTGACGGGCAGTTCAGGCTTTCTTACAAGCCCTTTCATGAACAGACTTACGGTATCGACCGTATCGCCAGCCTGGAACTTGCCTTCGAGATCCCGGATGTTCACAATCTGGTATTCCTTGCGGAATGGGTAATTAGAGAAACCGCGATGCGGCAGGCGCCTGTACAGCGGCATCTGTCCACCTTCGAAGCCGGGATAGGTCTTTCCACCCGATCTCGACTGCTGCCCTTTGTTGCCGCGGCCTGCGGTGCCACCCCAGCCGGAACCGTCTCCCCGGCCGACAATGTGCTTTCTTTTCTTCGCACCTTCAGGGGCGTGGAGATTGAAATCCGTCATCACTCCACCTCCTTGGTTTCAACGAGATGCCTTACTCTGTTCACCATGCCAAGGATTTGCGGGCTCGCTTCCTGGATGGTGCTCGAACCGATTTTCCGCAGTCCGAGACAGCGGACAGTCGCACGCGCGTTCGGCTTCTGACCGATTGTGCTGCGAACGAGTGTTATCTGAATTCTGGCCATGTTCAACTCCACATATCTTTGAGCGTCTTGCCCCGATTCTTTGCGATAGTCTGCGCATCGAGCAATTGCCCAAGGCCTAGAAACACAGCGCGCACGACATTGACTGAGGTTCTGGAACCGACGCACTTGGAAATGATATCGGTATATCCAGCACATTCGAGAATCGCACGCACTGGGCCGCCCGCAATGACTCCAGAGCCCGCGCAGGCTGGTTTCATGTAAACGGTAGAAGCTTTATATATCCCGGTCACCTCGTGAGGCAGGGTACCATGCTTTACCGGAACTGTTATCATCGCTCTTTTCGCCCGCTCGACACTTTTGCGAATCGCCTCGGTGACATCGTTTGCCTTACCAAAACCAAAACCGACGTGACCCTGCTTGTCGCCAACCACGGTCAGCGCGGAGAAAGAAAATCTTCGGCCGCCCTTTACAACCTTGGCGGTCCGGTTCAGCTGAATCAGTTTTTCGGTGTAGCCGTCCTGCACACCGGAATCATCTCTTCTTGTTCTTTCCACACCAGCCCCCTAGAATTTGATGCCGGCTTTCCTGGCCCCATCGGCAATCGCCTTGACAATGCCGTGGTACTTGTAGCCGTTTCTGTCGAACACAACCTGGGTAATGCCTTTTTCCAGGAGCCGTTTGCCGATTTCTTCGCCAAGCACACCACCGGTTTGCACTGTCGCCCTGAGGCTGCGGAACTGCTGCTCCATGGTGGAAACACTCGCGAGCGTATGCCCGACCGTATCATCGATCACTTGCACATAGAGGTGCAGATTCGAGCGAAACACCGTCATGCGAGGCTTTTCAGCCGTGCCCACGATTGTCTTGCGCACGTGGGTTCTGCGCCGCTCACGCTTGCGAATCTTATCTGATAGCTCTCTCACGCTCATGCTCTATGCCTCACTTCACACCGGTCTTGCCGACTTTTCGGCGGATTTTCTCTTCTTCGTAGCGGATACCCTTGCCTTTATAAGGCTCGGGTGGGCGAAGAGACCGCACTTCACTCGCGAACTTGCCAACCTTGGCGAGATCGATGCCTTCGATGACAATCCTCTGACCATTCTGCTCTACGGAAACCTTGAGCCCGTCGGGGATAACCGCAACAACATCGGTCGAATAACCGATGCTGAGCACCAGAAAATTCCCCTGAACTTCAGCTCGATATCCGACGCCATTGATCACAAGCGCACGCTTGAAACCCTGGCTGACGCCGGTCACCATGCTGTTCAGCAAGCTTCTATAGAGGCCATGATATGCTTTCGCCTGTTTGGAATCGTTCTTGCGCTCCACGACGGCTTCGCCATTCTTGACAGCGATTGCGACATCGGGGCGGTATTCCTGAGAAAGCCTGCCTTTCGGTCCCTCGACATGGAAGACTGTCGGCTCGACAGTGACCTTCACTCCCTGAGGAATCGCCACAGGCCGCATTCCAATTCTCGACATACTTGTACCTCGCCTTACCAGACCGTGCAGATGAGCTCGCCGCCGACCTGCTTTTCAACGGCCTTTCGGCCGGTGATCACACCGTCGGAAGTCGAAACGACCATGATTCCATAACCATTGAGCATGCGCGGCATCTCGCGATAGCCCGTATAGACTCGTCTGCCCGGCTTGGAAACCTTGCTCAATCCATGGATGATGGGATTGTTTTCCTCGTCATATTTTAGGAAAATCCTGATAAAATTCTGGCCGTCGGTCTGAATTTTCTTAAAATTCTTGATATACCCCTCGGTTTTGAGAATCTTGACGATCTCAAGTTTGAGTTTGGAAGTCGGGATGTCGACTTTCTCGTGCCGGGCTGCGTTTGCATTCCGGATTTTGGTCAGCATGTCCGCAATGGGATCAGATACGCTCATTGCACCCTCCTACCAGCTCGACTTTGTAATGCCCGGCAACTTGCCTTCGGAAGCAAGCTTCCGGAAGCAAATGCGGCACATATCGAATTTTCTCATGTAACCGCGGGATCTACCGCAGATTTTGCATCGACGAACCAGACGAGTGGAATATTTCGGCGTTTTCAACGCCTTCAAAATCATCGCTTTCCGAGCCATGTACGCCTTCCTTATCTTCTGAAGGGCATGCCCAGCTTGGCAAGAAGGCTCTTCGCCTCCATGTCAGTCTCGGCTGTTGTTACAATCGAGACGCTAAGCCCCATTACCTTTTCGATCTTATCGAAATCAATTTCCGGGAAAATTATCTGCTCAGTAAGACCAAGGGTATAATTGCCATGACCATCAAACCCGTTCGGGTTGACGCCGCGAAAATCCTTTACGCGCGGAAGCGCAACATTCATGAGCCTGTCGAGGAATTCCCACATCTGGTTTCCACGCAGGGTTACGCGCGCTCCAATTTCTTGCCCCTTGCGGATCTTGAAATTCGCAATGGATTTCTTTGCCTTCGTTTTGACCGCATGCTGGCCGGTGATAATTTCAATATCGCCGACCGCAGCATCGAGAAGTTTTTTGTTCTCGCGCGCTTCGCCGACACCCATCGAAACGATAACCTTGACCAGACGAGGCACCTGCATTTTCGAAGTGTACCCGAGTTCCGCAAACAGCTCCGGCGCGACTTTTTCGCGGTAAAGCTTTTTAAGCCGGGGGATGTATACTTTCGTTTCTGCCATCAAAGGACCTCCCCGCATTTTCTGCAAACCCGTTTTTTAATCTCGCCCTCTACCTTGTAGCCGATGCGGACGGGTTTGTTGCACTTCTTGCAGATAATCATCACATTCGAAATATGAAGTGGTGCTTCAATCTCGACGATGCCGCCTCGATCAGTCTGCGATTTCTTTTTCATCGCCTTCTTGACCATGTTGATACCGGAGATAATGACGCGGCCTTTTTTATGGTCGATCTTGAGGATTTTCCCCTGTTTCCCCTTATCTTTGCCGGCAATAACCTGGACAAGATCTTCTTTGCGAAGTTTGTATTTTGCGTTTGCCATATCCAAACTCCTCACAGGACCTCAGGGGCGAGAGAAATGATTTTCATATAATCCTTCTCGCGCAGCTCGCGCGCCACGGGCCCGAAGATGCGCTTGCCTTTCGGGTTCTTGTTTGCATCGATGATCACGCACGCATTGTCATCGAATCTGATGTAGGTTCCGTCGGGCCGCTTGTATTCCTTATGCGTCCGGACCACGACTGCCTTCTCGACCGACCCTTTTTTGATCGCCGAATTGGGCAGAGCAGATTTTACCGCGACGACGATGATATCGCCAACGCTTGCGTATCTCCGCCGGGTACCACCGAGCACCTTGATGCACTGCACGGTTTTCGCACCTGAGTTGTCGGCGACATTCAGCATGCTTTCTACCTGAATCATATTCGTCTCCCGTCCGTTATTTCGCCCGCTCGACGATTTCGACCAGCCGCCATCGCTTGTCGCGAGAAAGCGGCCTGCACTCGACAACAGAAACGGTATCGCCGACATGCGCTTCGTTGTGCTCGTCGTGGGCTTTGACCCGTTTTGTCTTCCGCACGTACTTCTTGTAGAGGGGATGCAGCTTGCGCATAATAATTTCTACGACAATGGTCTTATCCATTTTGTCGGAAACGACAATGCCTTGCAGAACAAGCTTGCCCTCAGTCATTTTCTGGATGTTCGTATCCACGTTCCGTCTCCTGAAGAATTATTCCTTCTTCGCGACGCCGCTGCGCTGAGCTTCGGCGATCCTGGTTTCGATCCGCGCGATCTGGCGGCGAAGATTTCTCTTCTCGAGCGGATTCTCTACGTGCCCGACCACCATCTGGAATCGAAGGTCAAAGTATTTCTTTCGAAGCTCATCGCGCTTGACGAGCATTTCTTCCATCTTCAAATCTTTGAATGAGTTCTTCATGGTGATCACTCCATTTCCTCGCGCACCGCGAATTTCGTCTTCACGGGGAGCTTGGAACCTGCGAGGCGCATTGCCTCTTCGGCAGCCTTCGGCTCGACGCCCGAAAGCTCGAACAGCACGGTGCCCGGCTTGACGACTGCAACCCAGTATTCGGGGCCCGGCTTTCCACGACCCATTCGGGTTTCGGCCGGCTTCTTGGAATATGGCTTGTCCGGGAAAATGCGGATCCACATTTTGCCGCCGCGCTTGATATATCGGTTGAGCGCGATACGAGCAGCCTCGATCTGCCGGTTCGTAATCCAGTGCGGCTCGAGACATACAAGCCCATAATCGCCAAAGGCAATCGTATTCCCGGAGTGAGCCTCGCCGTGAATTCGGCCACGCTGTTGCTTTCTGTGTTTTACTCTCTTGGGTATCAGCATAGATCAGCTCCTTGCTTCACCTTCTGCTCGGTCGACATCAGGCTTTGCGCTCGGTTTGCGTTCACCCCGTTCGCTGCGCTCTCCGCGCTCACGGCGATCACGCCGCTCCTGGCTGCCTTCCCTGCGCTCTCCGCGAGCCTCACCAGCCGGTTCTCTTTTCGCTTTTCTGGCGAGCTGGCCGGCATCTTCGTTCTTATCCTGGGCATACACCATGCCCTGGTAAATCCAGACCTTGACTCCGATTTTACCGAAGGTAGTATTCGCCTCTGCAAAACCATAATCGATATCCGCGCGGAGCGTGTGCAAGGGAATACGCCCTTCCTTCAACTCTTCGGTGCGCGACATGTCTGAGCCGCCCAGACGACCAGAGAGCCTCACCTTGCAACCCTGAGCTCCCGCCTTGATCGCATTCTGAATGGCTGTCTTCATGGAACGGCGGAATGACTGGCGGTTCTCGAGCTGACGGGCAATGTTCTGCGCTACAAGCTGTGCATTCGTATCGACTTTCTTGATCTCTTTGATCTTGATCTGCAGCTTTTTCTGAGTGATTTTCTGGATTTCGGCGCCTATCTTGTCGATATTTGCGCCTTTTATTCCAATGAGCACACCGGGGCGCGCACTGTGAATCACTATGGTAATGCGCTGCGGATGGCGGATAATCTCGACTTCGGAAATATCTGCTCCCTTTGTTTCGGGCAGCTCGAGAAGGCGGCGACGGATCGCAAGATCTTCATGGAGCGTCTTCGCATATTCACGGGGCTCGACATACCAATGCGAGCTCCAATCCTTATTGATTCCAATCCTGAGTCCGATAGGATTTACTTTCTGACCCACCTTACGCCTCCGTCTTCTTGCCGATTTCGTCGACGACACACGATATGTGGCACATTCGTCTGAGCTGCATATCCGCTCTCCCGCGGGCCCGGAACCAGATTCTCTTCATTCTCGGGCCTTCATCGATGCGCAGCTCTTTGATATAGAGCATATCTTCACCGAGCTTGCGGTTTTTGTTGAGCGCATTTGCCGCAGCGGATGCAACAACCTTCCGGATCAGCTTGGCGCCTTTGTGCGGCATATTCTCGAGAACAGCCATCGCCTCGGTATATGGCTTGGCACGTACGAGATCGGCAACCGGGCGCACCTTGAACGGCGAAGCGATCAGCCATTTCGATGTGGCTCTGTAGCCAGTTTTGGTATTCGCCATTTCAGCACCCCTACTTCTTCTCGGCCTTTTTGTCGCTGCCGGCATGACCGCGGAACACGCGGGTCGCAGCGAATTCGCCGAGCTTGTGGCCAACAAGGTTTTCGGTCACATAGACCGGAATCCACGTTTTGCCGTTATATACGGATATTGTCTGACCGACCATTTCGGGAATGATCGTCGATGTGCGGGAGTATGTTTTTATGAGCTTCTTTTCCCCCGCCCTGCTCATTTCGGTGACCTTCTTGTACAGGCTCTTCTCAATGAAGGGCCCCTTCTTTACGGACCTGGACACGGGTTTACTCCTCTATCTCACTTGCGCCGCTTTACGATAAAGCGACCCGAAGGCTTGTGTGTATCACGAGTCTTATAGCCTTTTGCAGGCTGACCCCACGGAGATACAGGCTGCTTGTATCCCTTGCCTTTGCCCTCGCCACCACCATGCGGATGATCGACGGGGTTCATGACCGTACCGCGCACTGTCGGCCTGATACCGAGCCAGCGAGTACGGCCAGCCTTGCCGATACGCTCGTTCATATGCTCTTCATTGCCGACCTGACCGACTGTGGCGATGCACTTCTTGAACACCATGCGCTGCTCGCCCGACGGCAGCTTGAGCACGACATAATCGCCTTCTTTTGCGGCAATGAGTGCGCTCACTCCGGCAGAACGGGCAAGCTGGCCACCTCTGCCGAGCGTCAGCTCGACATTGTGCACAGTAAAGCCGACCGGAATTTTGTCGAGAGGAAGCGCATTTCCCACTTCGGCCGGCGCTTCGGGCCCCGAAAGAATAGTCTGGCCTACCTTGAGCCCCTTCGGGCTTAAGATGTAACGCTTTTCGCCGTCGGCATAGGTGATGAGGGCAATATTCGCCGAGCGGTTCGGGTCGTACTCGATGCCGCTGACCTTGCCGGGCACACCGAATTTGTCTCTCTTGAAATCGATAATCCTGTATTTGCGCTTGTGACCGCCGCCATGGTGCCGCACAGAGATGCGGCCGTTGGATGCTCTTCCACCGGTGCTGCGTTTGCCTTTGGTCAGCGATTTGACCGGCTTGCTCTCGTTCGAGGTAATCTCTTCGTTGATTACCTGCACGCGATGACGGAGTCCGGGCGTCACAGGTCTGAACGTTCTAATCGCCATAGTATTCCCTCACATCCTTATTCATGCGCCTTCGAACACTCTGATCGTCTCGCCCTTCTGGAGCCGGACAATCGCCTTTTTCCATTCTGCGGTGCGCCCCGGCCTACCGCGAAGCCGCTTCGGCTTTGAGGTGACATTGATCACCTTGCAGGAAACCGGATGCACATCGAAGGTCTTGGCGACAGCTTCCATAATCATCGGCTTGGTCGCTCTCGCGTCGACTTTGAATATGTACTGCCCGATCTCGCGCATTATATTGCTCTTTTCGGAGAGCACGGGCTCGATGAGAATCGCGTCATATTCCATAATCAGCTCTCCTTGGTCTCGCTGGCATAGAACTCGCTGAGCTTTGTCGAAGCACCTTCGAGCATGACAATCTGGCGTGCATAGAAGAGGTCGTGCGCTCTCAGGCGGTTATACGTGAGATAGCTCAGCCATGGGATATTTCGCGCCGCACGCTTGATCATCGGATCGTCGTCTTTCAGAATGAGTACCGTTCTGACCGGATTCTTGATATCGATCACATTCGAAAGCACCTTTAAAAGGTCTTTTGTCTTACCGGATTCGACTGTAAAATCTTCGATAATCGATACGAGTCCGTCCTGAACCTTCAGGCTCAAAATTGTCTTGAGCGAGAGCTGTTTCGCCTTGCGTGGAATCGCGTAGGAATAGTCCCTCGGTTTTGGCCCGAAAGAAATGCCGCCACCGACATAAATATTCGACTTCAAATCGCCATGGCGGGAACGTCCGCCGCCCTTCTGGGCAAATGGTTTGCGGTTCGTGCCATGCACTTCACCGCGGTCCTTGGTCGAAGCAGTGCCGACACGAGCATTTGCAAGCTCGTTGTTGACCGCATACCAAATGACATCTTCATTGATTGGCAATCCGAAGACGGCATCGGACAACTCAATTGTTCTGAGCTCTTTCCCGCTCAGGGAAATTACTTTGCTTTCCATACAGTCCTCCGCCTTCAGCTCTTCTTGACTGACTTGCGAATGAGCACATCGCAATTCCGCGGTCCGGGGAGTGCGCCGCGAATAAGCACCACGCCTTTCTCTGCATCGACCCTGACCACCTTGAGGTTCTGCACCGTAACCCGCTCATTGCCCATATGGCCAGGCATTTTGATATTCTTGAAGCTGTGGTGCGGATAGGTGCTGTTGCCGGTCGAACCTGGTTCGCGATGAAACTTTGAACCATGCGTCGCACGGCCGCCCTCGAATCCCCACCGTTTCACGACGCCCTGAAAGCCCTTGCCTTTGGATTTGGCGATTACATCGACAAACCTGACTCCATTGAGCACAGACGCATCGATCGCTTGGCCAACATCCACTTCCTTCTCGAAATCCCTGAACTCGCGAAGGATCCTGGTGGGAGCGATGCCTTCAGGGAACTGGCCGGCATAGGGTTTGGTGACTCGAGATTTTTTCTTTTCGTAGACACCAACAACGACAGCGTTGTAGCCGTCTTTTTCGGCGGTTTTTTTTCTGACCACCACGTTGGGAACGACTTGGACGACCGTGACGGGCACTACCCGCCCCGTTTCGTCGAAAATTTGCGTCATTCCAACTTTCTTTCCGATTACACCGATCATTCGGCACTCCTGCGTTGAACGCTTCCGGCACGAAGCCGGGCGTTACGGCATTCTAGGCTTTGTCGCCACGGACAAAGATTTATTGCTTGATTTCGACATCAATTCCGGAGGGGAGCTCCAGCTTCATGAGCGCATCCATTACTTCGGGCGTCGGATCGATAATATCGATAAGACGCTTGTGCGTTCTCATTTCGAACTGCTCCCGGCTTTTCTTGTGCACATGGGGAGAGCGCAAGACCGTGAACTTGTTAATCCTCGTAGGGAGGGGTACCGGTCCGGACACTTTCGATCCAGCATTCTGAACAGTTTTTATAATGCTCTTTGCGCTGTCGTCGACAAGGCGCACATCAAAGCCTCTAAGCCTGACTCGGATTCTGTCTTTCATCATTCCTCCAAAGAACTCTTGCACTTGTATCTTCGGCCGTACCCAGGCAGGCGCGCCGATGATTATAAAGTGCGGACGGATCTGGGAGTCCGTCTAGTGTGCACGCGGCACCATTTCACACAAAAGCGTGCCCCCGTTTTTCAGGGGCACGCAATAGTAGCACTCGCTGAATTGTTTGTCCAGTAGCCGGCCAGAAAGAGCCGGCAACACGACCAATTAGGCAATAACCTCGGTTACCTGACCGGAAGCGACGGTGTGGCCGCCTTCGCGGATAGCAAACTTGAGCCCTTTTTCCATGGCGATGGGGTAGATCAGCTCGACCTCGATCTCGGAATTATCGCCCGGCATTACCATGTCCTTGCCCTCGGGGAGCTTGACGGTACCGGTGATATCGGTCGTGCGGAAGTAGAACTGCGGGCGGTAGCCGGAGAAGAAGGGGCTGTGCCGGCCGCCCTCCTCTTTGGACAGGCAGTAGATCTGACCACGGAACTTGGTATGCGGGGTAATGGTACCTGGTTTTGCAAGAACCTGGCCGCGCTCGACTTCTTTCTTGTCGATACCGCGAAGAAGGGTACCGATGTTGTCGCCGGCCTGGCCCTCATCGAGGATTTTATTGAACATTTCGACGCCGGTAACGACGGTCTGCTTGGTCGGACGGATACCGACGATTTCAACCGTATCGTTCACATGGATAACGCCGCGCTCGACACGGCCGGTTACGACGGTGCCTCGGCCAGAAATCGAGAATACGTCCTCGATCGGCATCAGGAAGGGCTTGTCGATTGCGCGCTCCGGATCCGGGAAGAAGCTGTCCATCGCATCGAGAAGCTCCTGGATGCACTTGGTCGCTTCGGGGTTGTCCGGCTCGGTCATGGCCTTGAAGGCAGAACCGCGGATAATCGGGGTCTTGTCCCCAGGGAATCCGTAGAACTTGAGCAGGTCACGCACTTCCTCCTCGACGATGTCGAGCAGCTCGGGATCGTCAACGAGGTCGACCTTGTTGAGGAAAACAAGGATCGCGGGGACGCCGACCTGACGAGCGAGCAGGACGTGCTCACGGGTCTGCGGCATGACGGAATCAGGAGCGGACACGACGAGGATTGCACCGTCCATCTGCGCTGCACCGGTGATCATGTTCTTGATGTAGTCTGCGTGTCCCGGGCAGTCGATGTGGGCGTAGTGCCGCTTGTCGGACTGATACTCCAGGTGCCTGGTGTTGATGGTAATACCGCGTGCCTTCTCTTCCGGCGCATTGTCGATGTCTTCATACTTGAGGACCTTGTCGCCGTACTTGCGTCCGCAGTACATGGTGATGGCCGCACTGAGCGTGGTCTTGCCATGGTCGATGTGTCCGATGGTACCAACGTTCATATGAGGTTTGGTACGCTCGAATTTTTCTTTGGCCATATAAATCTCCTCCTTGGCTTCGTCACCGGCACTTCATAACCTTTCACAACCTGAACACGCTATGAAGACCGTCCGCCGGCATCGATGCCGCCGGATGCTACGCCATAAATTGCTTATTTGGGCTTTCGGATTATAAGCAAAGAATAAAGATTGCGCAATAGCCCGAAGAGGCAAAAGCACTTTTTTCTTTTTAGAGGCTGAATATGCACACAGGTCTGCTTGTTTTGGATGCTGCAATTACGGAAAACAAGCAGCCGAAAAAGCATTTCTCCAGAGGCTAATATTCGCGCGCGCTGCCATAGTGATCAAATTTCGCCTGATAGACGCCGCGTCCTTCGGTGATCGATCGCAGCGATGTTGCGTATCCGAACAGATGTTCCATTGGTGCATAGGCCACAATCGATTTTACACCTCCAGTATCTTCGACTGCCTCGATACGCGCGCCTCGAGCCTGGAGCGAAGCGAGCGCTGAGCCAAACCAGTCATCCGGCACTTCGACCGAAACCTGCACAATCGGAACCAAGACAACAGTCCCTGCAAGATTCACAGCCTTGCGTAGAACCGAAGATGCCGCTGCTTCCACAGCCGTTTCCGAGCGTTTGTCGGCACTCCCGGCGGCACCACCCGGCGGCATAAAGCTTTCGACAACAACTTTTGTGCCCACAATCGGCCACCCTTCGGAAGGGCCGACCGCCAGCACCGTCTCCATCGCGCGAAGAATGCATGCCTCATAATTGGCTGACAATCGTATGCCGCTCGCCACATGCAAGGAATTTGCGCTGCTGTCTTTCTCATTCTCGAGGAAGATGCCAAGCCCCACCGCAAGCCGTTCGCCGCCAAAATCGCCGACAAACTGGTCAGCGAGCCGAGCTGACTTTTTCAGGCGCTCAATTTTCGGAACCTGAGGATTGCCAGCGCGGACGCGCAACCCATATTCTTTTTTGAGGCGTTCTCGGATGATTTCGAGATGCAGTTCGCCCTGTCCCGCAATGGTGATGCGTCCTGTGTCTTTTTCTTCGCTCACCGAAAGTGAAATATCTTCCATGCTGAAATGCTTCAGCGCTTCTCGCAGCCGGGGCAGCTCTGCCTGTGAGGAAGGCTCGATGACCATATAGACGAGAGGTTCCGGGGTTTTGAATGATTCATAGATAATCTGGAGATTCGGCGCGCAGAGTGTTCCGCCAGCTTCCATAGAAGAAAGCATGGCTCCAACGATTTCCCCGGCTGCAGCCGATTCGATATGCTCGATATCTGCTCCGTTTACCCCATAGAGCCGCTGAATCTGCACATGTTTTCTGGCCGGCATGGCCATGACCTTCATGCCTTCGCGAATCGTGCCTGACCAAATGCGCAGCCATCCAAGCGGTTCCAGATTCTGACCCAAAACAGACTTGAAAATATAGGCTGAAAATGGTGCATCAGGCGCTGCAGGAAGATTCAGTTCGCTTCCATTCTTGAGGTCTTTCGCTGGCGGGCATCCTCGTTCCAGAGGGTCGGGAAAATAATCGATCACCGCATCGAGCAGCAAGGCGGTAGAGATGTCGGAAAATGACGAACCGCAGAGCACTGGCATGATATCCTGGCGCAGGATAGCTGGACGAAGCGCATCTCTGATATTGGCAGGAGTTATCTGCTGCCCTTCGACAATCATTTCCGTCAGCTTGTCATCGTACATGCTTGCGCGATCGACAATTCTTTCTCGATACTGCTCAATCTGCCGCTGTGATTCTTCAGAAATCGGCGCTTGCTCGATCGGCAATCCGATATTTTCGAGAGAAACAAAGCTTTCTCCTGATTGGGCGACATTCTCGTCGGACATATCGAGCATTGCAGGGAACCATCGTAGATTTACCAGATCAGCTATGCCATTCCATTGATGTCCTTCGAAGGTAGGAACCTGCAAGGGGAGGACGGATTCGCCCAGTTCACCTGCAATTTCCTGCACTGCAGCAAAAAAGTCCGCGCCGCGCCGATCCATTTTATTGATGAAATACATGCGCGGAATCTTGTGAGCTCTGCAGCCGCTCGCAATAAATCCTGTCCTGACCTGTACTCCGGAGACTGCGCACAGCACGATGACGGCTCCATCGAGAACGCGCAGCACGCGGTCTACTTCAGCGCCGAAATCGACATGCCCCGGAGTATCCAGAAGATGAAAGCGAACACCTTTATGCAGGAAACGGACAGCGGCTGTTTTTATTGTAATACCGTGCTGGCGTTCGATAGTGAGGTAGTCGGTTGCGGTCGTCCCCTCATCCACATTTCCGGGCTTTTCGCGTACACCAGCCACATGCAGCACACGCTCGGTTATCGACGTCTTTCCGGCGTCGATATGGGCGAGAATGCCGATATTGCGGATCGAAAGGGGAGCGGCCTGCATATTCATTGCAGAATCAGTATACTTCTGCTGCGCGAAAAGAGAAAGCCAGCCTTTCGGCTGGCTTTCTGTCGGCATTCAATGTGAAGCAAAGCGGCTGCATTACCATCTGTAATGCGCAAAAGCCTTATTTGCTAAACGCCGCTCGCAATGCTCGCGGCTAGAGCGTCTTTTGCACATTACCATCTGTAATGCGCAAAAGCCTTATTTGCTTCAGCCATTTTGTGCATGTCGTCTTTTTTCTTGATCGCAGTACCAGTGTTGTTGAATGCGTCGAAAAGCTCATCAGCAAGGCATTCTGCCATCGACTTGCCGGTCCGGGCTCTGGCGGCATTGATAAGCCAACGCATTGCGAGCGCTTCGCGGCGAGATTCGCGAATCTCGATAGGCACCTGATAGGTAGCACCACCCACGCGCCGAGACTTGACCTCAATAGACGGCTTGACATTCTCGATCGCTTTGTTGAATGCATCGAGAGCCGGCTGGCCGGATTTCTGCTGCAGCAGCTCGAGGGCATCGTACATGATGCTGGTGCAAATGGATTTCTTGCCCTGCCACATCATGCGGCAAATAAAGCGTGAAACTGTCGTTGAATTGTATTTGACGTCGGGAGCATGGCCCCGGTCGATAGATTTCTTTTTTCTGCCCATGGAGTACCTCTCTCAAGCCTTTGGCTTTTTGGCGCCGTACTTGGAGCGGCCCTGTTTGCGATCTTCGACGCCGAGCGCATCCTTTGTACCGCGGATAATGTGATAGCGTACACCAGGAAGGTCTTTTACACGGCCACCGCGGACGAGCACTGCGGAGTGCTCCTGAAGGTTGTGTCCGATACCCGGAATGTAGGCAGTCACTTCGATGCCATTGGTGAGACGAACACGAGCAACCTTGCGAAGCGCGGAATTCGGCTTCTTCGGCGTCACGGTCATGACACGCGTACAAACGCCACGGCGCTGCGGACAGCCCATGAGCGCTGGCGATTTGGTTTTCCACTGGTTCTGCTTTCTTCCAAATCGGATAAGCTGGTTAATAGTCGGCATATATGTTCCAGACTCCCTTTTTAATGCTCGCACGTGTCAGCATCACGCGCGGCTTTTCATCTATATAAAATGTATTCCGGACTGCGAAAAACGCGGTGGCTATTTTCGCAGCGGTGTAGAATACCTTTCTCGCCCAATATATGTCAAGAGCCGCACACTTCGGTTGCGCGCCATGCGCAGCCCATGCGCAGCCCTATACGATTCATTCTTCGGATGGCTCTACATCCTCGCTGAAGCCTTCATCGTTGTCGAACACCGAAGGCTCATCAAAGCTCACATCATTGGTTGTACGATCCTGGAGAATGGCGGGCGGTGCCAATTCTCGTTCCTGCTTGCGTTTTTCGAGCACCTCTTCGACAAGCGAGTTGAGGTCGTCGTTCACCGCATCGAAGAGGCGGACCTGGCGGTATTGCTTCATGCCGGTTCCCGCTGGAATGAGATGACCGATAATGACGTTCTCTTTGAGGCCTCTGAGCTGATCGATTTCGCCCTTGATCGCTGCATCGGTGAGCACTCGTGTCGTCTCCTGGAAGGAGGCTGCTGCAAAGAAGGAATCGATTTTGAGGGAAGCTCGTGTGATGCCGAGAAGGATGGGCCTTGCAACTGCAGGCTGGCCGCCTTCTTCTTCGACGCGGCGGTTTTCGTCATGGAATTTATGTTTGTCGATCTGCTGCCCGTAGATGAACACGGTGTCTCCCGGGTTAACGATTTCGACCTTTTTCATCATCTGGCGGATGATGACGCCGATATGCTTGTCGTTTATAGTAACGCCCTGGGCGCGGTATACTTGCTGGACTTCGTCCATGAGGTAGCGCTGACAGGCCTGTTCACCAAGGATAGCAAGAATGTCGTGTGGGTTCTTGCTGCCGTCGCAGAGCAATTCGCCGGCAGCAACCTTGTCGCCGTTGCGCACGAGGAGGCGGCGGTTTTTCGGAACAAGATGCTTATACACCTTGCCGAAAGAATCGCGAATATTGACAACGCGCTTGCCTTTGAGCGAACCACCAAATGACACGGTTCCGGACACCATCGCAAGAACGGCTGGTGTCTTGGGCTTGCGCGCTTCGAAAAGCTCGCCGACACGGGGCAGACCACCCGTGATATCCATGGCCTTGGCGCTCTCTTTGAGAATCTTCGCAAGAATCTTGCCGGCTTTTACTGCTTCTCCATCCTCGACATTGACATACGCACCTTCCGGCAAATAGTAGGTTTCGATGTCGTTGCCTGCTTCATCGGTGATGATAATTCTGGGCTCTTTGGTGTCGCGCTCGCTACCGACATCGGTGATGATCTTTTCGACGTTGCCGGTCTCGGCGTTGATTTCTTCCTTGAGTGTCGAGCCTGGCACAATGTCTTCATATCGCACGATGCCGTCGTGTTCTGAAATGATCGGGTCGTTGAATGGGTCAAAGGTTGCGATCGTTTCGTTTGCAAGAAGAATCTGGCCTTTCGATACAACGACTTCTGAACCGTTGCGTATTTCGACTTTCTGTTCCTGGGCAATAAGAAGAAGTCTGTTTTCGAGCACCTTTGCATAGGCAATGCTGGGCGACTTGATTTCCGCGCCATCGGCTTTCCGGATAACCGGGTCGTCCTTCATGACGCGCTGTCCGTCCTCGACGAGCAGTGCATCGCCCTTGGATAATTCGAATGCGCCAAATACTCTGTTCACATAGATGTAACCGCGACGCGTAAAGAGGAAGTGGCCAAGGTCGGTTTTGACATAGGTTCCTTCGATGTCCGCGACATATGCAGGGTAGCGCAGGGAAATGCGGTTTTCTTCAGCTGCTTTGGTTGCGGCACCGCCGATGTGGAAGGTACGCATGGTGAGCTGAGTTCCGGGCTGACCGATCGACTGGGCAGCTATAATGCCGACAGCCTCGCCAATATCGACGGTCTTGCCGGTTGCGAGATTGCGGCCGTAGCACTTGCGGCAGACGCCGTGCTTCGCTTCACAGGTAAGTACTGTTCTGACCGATACTTCTTCAATTCCTGCGGCTTCGATCTGATCTGCGATTTCTTCGGTTATTTCTTCGTTGGAACCTACAATGATCTCGCCGGTAATCGGGTGACGAATAGGGTCGAGCGTGAACCGGCCAACGATGCGTTCCTTGAGCGACTCGATGATCTCGTCGCCATCTTTAATCGCGGTGTGAATAGCGCCATTGATTGTTCCGCAGTCATCAACATTGACAACGACGTCCTGCGCGATATCGACAAGCCTTCGTGTCAGGTAGCCAGCATCCGCAGTCTTGAGGGCAGTGTCGGCGAGACCTTTGCGTGCGCCGTTTGTCGAGATGAAAAACTCGATGACCGACAAGCCTTCGCGGAAATTCGAGCGGATGGGCAATTCGATAATATCGCCGGAGGGCTTGGCCATGAGGCCGCGCATGCCTGCGAGCTGGCGTATCTGGTTTTTGCTTCCACGCGCTCCAGAGTGCGCCATCATATAAATATTGTTGAAGCCGTCGCGGTCTTTCTCGAGGGTTTTCATCATGACAGCGGTCAAGTCTTCATTTGTCTTGGACCAGACTTCTACTACGCGGTTATACCGCTCGTCCTGAGTGATGTGGCCGGCAAGATACTGCTGCTGGATTGCCTCGACTTCCTTGTTGGCCTTTTCGATCATTTCGGTTTTTTCTTTGGGAATGACGATATCGTCCATGCCGATGGTCGCGCCGAAGAATGTGGCATACTTGAAGCCCATTTCTTTGATGGTGTCGAGCATGTTGACGGTGATGAACGGGCCATTCGTGCGGTACACATACTCGATGAGCGAACGGATGTCTTTATCCGTCAAAGCATAATTGATATAGGGAATTTCTTTCGGAAGCGCCTCGTTGAGGAGGATGCGGCCCGCGCTCGTTTTGATAAGTTTGCTGCCATTGAGCGCTGCAGCTTTGCCATAGCTTTCCCAGACAGGTTCTTTAGGAGCCTGCACATAGACCAATGCCTGATAATCGCAGGCACCATATTCGCATGCGAGCAAAAGCTCCTCCGGCGAGGAATAGCGCTTACCTTCGCCTTTGGTGCCAGGCCTGTGGCGGCTTAGAAAGTTGATGCCGAGAACCATGTCCTGGGAGGGATAGACGATAGTCTTTCCGCTTGCGGGGTCGAGGAGGTTGCGGCTCGAAAGCATGAGAGTCCAGCACTCGGCCTGTGCTGCATGGGTAAGCGGCACGTGGACCGCCATCTGGTCGCCGTCGAAGTCTGCGTTGTATGCCTTGCAGACAAGCGGGTGCAGCTTGATCGCCTTTCCTTCGACAAGAATCGGCTCGAACGCCTGAATGCCGAGGCGGTGCAGGGTCGGCGCGCGGTTCAGAAGCACAGGGTGTTCCTTGACGACTTCGTCGAGCACTGCAAAGACTTCCGGTGTTTCGGACTCGACGAGCATCTTGGCTTTTTTAATGTTGTAGACGACATCTTTTTCGACAAGCTTTTTCATGATGAATGGCTTGAAAAGCTCGAGTGCCATTTTGGTCGGCAGCCCGCACTGCCACATCTTGAGCTCAGGTCCTACGACAATGACGGAACGGCCCGAGTAGTCGACGCGCTTGCCGAGCAGGTTCTGGCGGAAGCGGCCCTGCTTGCCCTTGAGCATGTCAGCGAGGGACTTGAGCGGACGATTGCCGGCGCCCTTGACCGCACGGCGGCGGCGGGTATTGTCGAAAAGTGCATCCACTGCTTCCTGCAGCATTCGTTTTTCATTGTAGATGATGATGTCGGGAGCATTGAGCTGCAGCAGCTTCTTGAGGCGATTGTTTCGGTTGATGACGCGCCGATAGAGATCGTTGAGATCGCTGGTTGCAAAGCGTCCGCCATCGAGCTGGACCATTGGGCGCAGTTCCGGCGGAATGACAGGGATGACTGTCAGAATCATCCACTCGGGGCGGTTGCCGGACGAGCGGAAAGCCTCGACAATTTCTATGCGCTTGAGAAGGCGCTTGTCTGCTTTCGCTCCGCGCTCGATCATTTTCTGTCTGAGTTCCTGAGAAAGTTTGTCGAGATCGATCTGTTCGAGAAGAGAACGGATAGCCTCTGCGCCCATGCCTGCGGTAAAGGCGCCGCCGTAGCGGTCCATTGCCTCACGGTACTCTTCGTCGGTGAGAAGCTGCATTTTCTTGAGTTCGGTCTCGCCTGGATCGATGACAATGTATTTTTCGTAATACAGCACGGACTTGAGCGTAGCCATGGGCAGATTCAGCAATAGTCCCATACGGCTCGGCACTGAACGGTAGAACCAGATATGCGAAACCGGGCTTGCCAGCTCGATATGTCCCATGCGCTCGCGGCGCACTTTGGAATTGGTCACTTCGACGCCGCAGCGGTCGCAGATCACGCCTTTGTACCTGATGGACTTGAACTTGCCGCAATAGCACTCCCATTCCTTGGTCGTGCCGAAGATGCGTTCGCAAAAAAGGCCATCGCGCTCCGGCCTTAGTGTCCTGTAATTGATTGTCTCAGGCTTCTTGACCTCTCCATATGACCAGGCGCGGATCATTTCCGGGCTGGCAAGATGGATGGAAATGTTGTCAAAATCCTGGATATCTCTCATGCTACCCCCTCGGGCAATCGGCATATTCTATGCCGCGCGCCCCACAGCGCATGCTGCGGAGCGTAAATACATGGTACATTCGTTCGTTCAGAATGCACCACTCTGCTTCTTGATAATATCTTCATCGCGCTCTGTGAGCGGTATCTGTTTCCCTTTCGAATCGTATACCTTGATATCGAGCGCAAGGCCGCGCAGCTCCTGGACCATGACGTTGAAGGCCTCGGGGATGCCGGCTGCAGTGTGAGGCTCGCCTTTGACAATTGCCTCGTAGATTTTAGAGCGGCCGGTCATGTCATCCGACTTGATGGTGAGGAGTTCCTGGAGGGTATTTGCGGCGCCATAGGCTTCGAGCGCCCATACTTCCATTTCGCCAAGACGCTGGCCGCCGAATTGGGCCTTTCCGCCGAGCGGCTGCTGGGTGACGAGCGAGTACGGGCCGGTCGAACGGGCATGCATCTTGTCATCGACAAGGTGGTGCAGCTTGAGGAAGTACACAACGCCGACCGTAATCGGGTTCTTGAAATATTCACCTGTCTTGCCATCGCGAGCCATGACTTTCGAAGAAACAGGGAGCCCTGCCTGCTTGAGTTTTTCTTCGATCTGCTCCTGCGAAGGCGACTGGAAGACGTGGCACGCGTACCATTCATCGAGCGTGCTGGCCGCCCATCCCAGTTCGGTCTCCATAATCTGCCCGATATTCATTCGCGAAGGAACGCCCAGCGGGTTGAGGCAGATATCGAGCGGCGTGCCGTCATCGAGATAGGGCATGTCCTCGACGGGAAGCACGCGGGCGACAACGCCTTTGTTGCCGTGGCGGCCTGCCATCTTATCGCCTTCCTTGAGCTTCCGCTTGACGGCGACGAGCACTTTGACGGTCTCTTCGACCCCGGGCGCGAGATCGTCGTTGTTGGCGCGGGACATACGCTGGACATCGATGACCGTACCTTCGATACCATGCGGCACACGCAGTGATGAATCGCGGACATCCTTGGCTTTTTCGCCGAATATCGAGTTGAGAAGCTTGAATTCGGGGGTTGTGTCGGTATCGCTCTTGGGCGTAACCTTGCCGACGAGAATATCGCCGCTCTTCACTTTGGCTCCGATGCGCACTACGCCTTCGCCATCGAGGTTGTCGAGCATTTTTTCGCTGGTGTTCGGAATGTCGCGGGTAATCCGCTCTGGGCCGAGCTTGGTGTCGCGCACTTCGAGGATGAATTCCTTGATGTGAATCGACGTAAAGAGATCTTCTTTTACCACGCGTTCAGAGATAAGTATCGCGTCTTCGTAGTTGTAGCCGTTCCATGGCACAAACCCTGCAAGGATATTGCGGCCAAGGGCAAGCTCGCCCTGGCTTGTCGCCGGACCATCTGCGATGACCTGTCCTTTCAGCACGTGCTCACCGCGCCTGACAATAGGACGATGGTTGAAGCATGTGTCCTGGTTGGTACGCTGATACTTGATGAGCTGGTACACATCGGTATCGTCGGGCGATTCCATCTTGTCAGGCCGAACGACAATTCGATTTGCATCGACAAATTCCACGGTACCGGTCCGTTTGGCTTTCACGAGCACACCGGAATCGTATGCGGTCTTCCATTCCATGCCTGTTCCGATGCGCGGCGGCTCCGTGAATACGAGCGGCACAGCCTGGCGCTGCATGTTCGAACCCATAAGGGCTCGGTTGGCGTCATCATGCTCAAGGAAGGGAATGAGCGCCGCCGAAACCGAAATGATCTGCTTGGGCGAGACATCCATATACTGAATTTCGTCTGGCCGGCGCATCGTATAATCGCCTTGGTGGCGGCACGAAATGGTTTGATCGAGAAATTTGCCTGCCGCATCGATGCGCGCAGATGCCTGGGCAATGTAGTACTTGTCCTCATCGATTGCGGAGAGATATTCGATTTCGTCGGTCACCTTGCCATTGATGACTTTGCGATACGGAGTCTCGAGGAAGCCATAGTCATTGACGGTTGTGTAGGTCGCGAGGGACACGATGAGGCCGATATTCGGTCCTTCCGGTGTCTCGATGGGGCACATGCGCCCATAGTGGGTGTAGTGGACATCGCGCACTTCGAAGCCTGCGCGGTCGCGGTTGAGGCCGCCCGGGCCAAGGGCATTGAGTCTGCGCTTATGAGTAAGCTCGGCGAGCGGGTTGACCTGGTCCATGAACTGCGAAAGCTGGGATGTACCGAAGAATTCCTTGATCGCCGCTACGATCGGCTTGATGGTAATAAGGTCCTGTGGCTTGGCGGTCTCGAGATCTTTGCCGGTCATGCGATCTTTTGCGGTGCGCTCCATGCGGCTGAATGCAACCTTCATGACATTGGACATGAGCTCGCCTACCGCTCTTACGCGGCGGTTGCCAAGATGGTCGATATCGTCCACGTTCGCTTCACCGTAGTACACGTTGATAAGGTGTTTCATTGTCGCAACGATGTCGTCTCTGGTGAGCGTGAGCGTCTTGAAGTCGAAATCGAATTTCTTGTTGAGTTTATAGCGGCCGACCGAGCCGAGGTCATACTGGCGTGCAGTAAAGAACATATTGTGGAGATCGCGCTCCGCATTTTCCAGAGATATGGGCTCGCCGGGGCGCAGCACGGAATAGACCGCAGAAATCGCATCTTCCTTGGTAGGTTCGTCCTGATCCGGGGTTTCTTTGACGAGCTTGACATCCTCACGTTCGAAGCAATTGAGGATCATCTCGTTGTGCAATGATTTTTCGTCGTCGAAATCGATCACTTCCACAGAGCTGATGCCGAGATTGATGAGCTCATCGATTTCATGGAGGTGTATTTTGTCGCCGGCGCGGAACAGGCGTTTCCTTTCGCCATCCAGCTCAATGTATACCGCCTTGGCAAGGATTTTGCCGACGAGCGCGTCTTTTTCGGCCTGGTTCTCCGAGAGCTCAACTTGCTTGGTCGTATAGAAGGCGGCAATGATGTCTTCGCGCGTCTGGATGCCGATGGCGCGCAGAAAGAGCGTGCCGAGAATTTTGCGTTTGCGGTCGATTTTTGCATGGATGAGGTCGTGCTTCTGGTCGATTTCAAACTCGAGCCAGCTGCCCCGATAGGGAATGATGCGCGCAGAAAATACGCCTTTTTCATGGCTGAAGACGACGCCCGGCGAACGGTGAATCTGCGATACAATGACCCGTTCCGCACCATTGATGATAAACGTGCCGCGGTCGGTCATGAGAGGGATATCGCCCAAATAAATTTCCTTCTGGCGAATTTCCCCTGTTCTTTTGAACACGAGGTTGATGACTGCCTTGAGAGGAACCGAGTATGTGAGGCCTTTCTGTTTGCACTCGAGCTCCGAGTACTTGATCGCTTTCTCATCCAGCGAATAATGCTCGTATTCGATTACGAGATCGCCGGAAGGACTTTCGATCGGAAATGTACTCCTGAACACCTCTTCAAGACCGATCAAATCGAGCGGCTCCCCTTTTCTGAGCTTATCCCGCTGGAGAAAGCGCTCATAGGAAGAAATCTGAATATCGATCAGATCGGGAATATCCATAACATCCCGATAATCCTTCCCGATGTATATGCGCTTGATCTTCTGTTCGGTATACGCCATCCGTCACCCCTCCATGCGCGCCCATGCGCGCGGGTCAAAGGTCCATGCACTGCAGCCTCTCCGCTGCAACGCCTTCTCATTTCCGTCATCAGGATGCATCCTCTGCAGGCGCATTCTGTACGCCTGGGAATGCATCCTGAAAACGGGGGGACCCGAGGGTCCCCGCTGGATTCATCGCATTCTCAATCTCGAGTGCGATTACTTCACCTCGACCTGACCGCCGGCAGCTTCAATCTGCTTCTTGACTTTTTCGGCTTCCTCTTTGGAAACATTCTCCTTGATCGGCTTGTCGCCAGCCTCGACGAGATCCTTCGCCTCCTTGAGACCAAGCCCGGTTATGGCGCGGACTTCCTTGATAATGGCGATTTTCTTGTCGGCAGGCACGTTACCCTTGAGGACGACGGTAAACTCGGTCTTTTCCTCGGCAGGGGCGGCTGCAGCGCCAGCAGCGGGAGCGGCGGCAACGGCCACAGGGGCTGCTGCGGTAACGCCGAATTTCTCTTCCATAGCCTTTACGAGCTCGGAAACCTCGAGGACGGTCATCGAAGCGATCGCATCGATGATTTGCTCTTTTGTCAATGCTGCCATATTATCTTCTCCTTGTTTCATAATAGCCCGCCACAACGAACGGGCTTGTTATCGAATTCCGACAGGAACGGCAGCGTCCGAAGCCTGACGGAATCAATTTTACGGACAATACGGAAACGCTGAGCGAATTCGTACTTCTTGCCAGCCTACAGCGCATGCACGCGCATCATGCGTTCTCCTGCGCCTTTTTCTCCTCGATAGCCTTGAGCACGCGAACCAGCTTCGTCGGTATCGCATTGATGACATACACGAGATTCTGTGCTGGTCCCTGCATTGCCGACATGAGCATCGCAATGAGCTGGTTCCTGCCAGGAAGCTTGCTGAGAGCTTCGACCTGATGAGCATCCATGAACTGGCGACCAACCATCGCGCCCTTTATGACGAGCGCGGGCGTCTCTTTGGCAAATTCGAGCAGGACTTTTGCCACTTCGTTGGAATCGGTTTTTACAAATGCGACGGCGGTAGGACCGGTAAGCACAGGCGCCACATCCTGCGAAAACCCTAATTCCTCAAAGGCAAGCCGGGCAAAATTGTTCTTTACCACATGGAGCTCGACACCTTTTTCGCGAAGCTGGCGCCGAAGGCTCGTAATCTGTTCCACGGTGAGGCCGCGGTACTCGGTAAAGATGAAATCGTTCGAACCGGAGATCATCTGCTTGAGCATGCCTATGGCTTCGATTTTCCTGGGCTGAAGTTTTGATGCTTTTATGGCCATAGTCTTACCTCTTTTCCGACTTATTGAGCATGACTTTGACACTCGGCCCCATAGTCGGCGTCAAGTATATGGAAGCGATGAAATCGCCTTTGGCATCGGCAGGACGCTTGCGGTTAATTTCTTCGACAAGCGTATTCAGATTTTCGGCGATCTTTTCAGGCTCCATGGAAACCTTGCCAACCGGCAGGTGGATGATGCCCGATTTGTCGGTGCGGTACTCGGTGCGCCCCTTGCGCAGCTCGTTGAGCGACGCAGAGAGGTCGTTGGTGACCGTACCGGTTTTGGGATTCGGCATGAGACCTCGGCGGCCGAGGATCATACCGAGCTTGCCAACATCTTTCATCATATCGGGGGTTGCGACCGCGATATCGAAATCGAGCCAGCCGCCCTTAATCTTTTCGATGAGTTCGGCATCGCCCGCATAGGTGGCGCCGGCATCGAGGGCTTCTTTTACGCGCTCGGGGCGGCAAAACACGAGGATTCGTTTTTCGCCGCGGAACTGGTGTGGAAGAACCACTGTATCGCGCACTGACTGGCTCTTTTTGAGGTTGAGCCTGATATGCACTTCGACAGTTTCATCAAATTTGGCAGTTTTGAGCTCCTTGACAAGCGCGCATGCAGCTCCTATTTCATATGCCTGCGAAGGATCGACTTTCTTTGCGACTTCGTTGTATTTTTTGCCGTGTTTCATCTCACCACTCCACTTCAACGCCCATGGCTCGGGCAGTACCTGCGATGATGCGTTTCGCGGCTTCAAGATCGTTCGCGTTGAGATCCGGAAGCTTCAGCTTCGCGATCTCTTCGAGCTTGGCCTTCGAAAGCTTTGCCACTTTGTCTTTTTGAGGAAATGATGAGCCCTTCTCGATGCCGCAGGCTTTTTTGATGAGCACACTGGCAGGAGGCGTTTTCAGGACAAATGTAAAGCTCTTGTCCTGATAAATTGTAATAATCGCCGGGATGACAAGGCCTGGCTCCATGTTCTTCGTGCGCTCATTAAACTGCTGGCAGAACATGGGCGCAGAAACACCATGAGGACCCAAGGCGGGTCCTACGGGAGGAGCTGGCGTCGCTTTGCCGGCGGGGCACTGCAATTTGACGATTGCAGTAATCTTCTTTTTGGCCATAGCCGTTCTCCTATTGTGGTATACCCGGCTTCCTACGAGCCGGGGTAGCGTCCCTGTCGCGCAGAGACTCCCATCTATGGAGGATAAACCCCTTATCTGAGAAGCATGCCGGCTTGAATGCCGGCCTGCTGCTGTACAAAGATCGCTGAACCCCTCGGCGGGGAACCTGCTTACACCTTCTCGACCTGCGCCATGTCGACTTCGACCGGCGTGGATCTGCCGAAGATCTGAACGCTCACTTTAATCTTGTTTTTTTCGGCGTTCACCTCATCGATGACGCCGGAGAAGGACTCAAATGGCCCTTCGATAATTTTGACCTGCTCGCCCACCGTGAAGGTCTGACGGAAGTGGACTTGCCGCTCGCCCTTGAGCTCTCCCGTGCGCTGAAGAATGCGCTTTACCTCTTCCATGGTGATAGGCACAGGTTTGACATTGGAAGCGGAGCCGACAAAACCGGTTACCCCAGTAATATTTCGAATAATTGCGCAGGTCGCTTTCCAGCCGTTCTCAGGAAGATCCATCTCCACCAGAATATAGCCAGGCAGGATCTTGCGGGAAACCGTACGCTTTTTTCCGTCCTTTATTTCGGCCACTTCCTCAGCAGGAACTTTTACATCCGTGACTATATCGCGAGAAAGCTCACCGGAATCGATGAGCATGCGGATTGTCTTTTCTATTTTATTCTCGTAGCCAGAGTAAACATGAAGAATATACCAGGCTTTTGCCATCCCGTTTCTGCCTTATCGGAAAACGACCTCGATTCCCAACACAAGGAGGAAATCGATGAGGCCGAGCACCAGGGCCACCGCGACTGTGGAAATAACTACAATCTTCGTCGAGGCGATTACATCCTCTTTAGACGGCCACACCACTTTTGCAAGTTCCGCATAGCTGTCTTTAAAAAACTGTATGATTTTCTTCATGGCGGCTCCTTGGACCCCTTTCGCTCTTTCGCTGTACGAATGCACAGCGTATCGCGTTCATTCTCATACCCAGGCCAGGTAGGACTCGAACCCACAACATCCGGTTTTGGAGACCGGCGCTCTACCATTAGAGCTACTGGCCTAAACAGTTTATTTTACTTTTGTTTCCCTGTGCAGTGTGTGTTTGCGGTCCCACTTGCAGTATTTCATGAGCTCGAGCTTGTCCTGCGTCGTCTTGCGGTTCTTCTTGGTTGTATAATTACGACGCTTGCACTCCGTGCACTGAAGGGCGATAATTTCTACATTCTGCTTTTTCTTGGATGCCATGGCTCCCAATCCTTTCGCGGCGATCCACAATTGTGCACGCCGGGATAATCAAAAATTGAATTCGAGCCCCCGAACGGAATCGAACCGTTGACCTTATCCTTACCATGGATATGCTCTGCCAACTGAGCTACAGGGGCGCAAAATAGAGCTTGGCGAATATATCACTCGATGAGGGATATGTCAATATCGCTATCTACCTCTTCCGCGGGTTTTTCGAGAGAACGCATTGGTTATTGAAGCAGCTACTGAATCTTTTGTCAACACAAGGAGCGCAATGCCGACCGCCGCAAATACGACCGTCCCCGCAACCAGCGGGACGCCGGCTGCTATCAATCGAGAGTGCACGCCCGCAACCTTCGCGTACACCGCCCTGTCGACAAGCAAAGCCGGCACAACCGCAACGGCCGAAAAAATGGCCATTTTGAGCGCATACTTCAGCGCGCCCCACAGCTCGTGCCGCACACCCTCGATATTTCCCTTTATCAAGGCCCACACAAGAAGTCCGGTATTCACCGCGCTGGAAAACGAAAGCGCGAACGCAATGCCCGGCCCCTGAAACCGAAACGCGAGCGCCAGCACCAGCACTACATTCACACCGAAACTCGCGATGCCCGCCCATGTCGGCGTCTTGGTATCGCTGCGCGCATAGAACGCCGGCGCAATCAGCCTGTTCATCGCGATAAATACAAGCCCCGTCTGGTGCCAGAAAAAGGCGCTTGCGGTGAGGCGCACCGAAATATCAGTAAAATCGCCGCTCTTGAAAAGCAAGGTAACGATGCGCTCCGGGAAAGCCATGGAAAACACAGCAACCGGTACCGTGAGCAAAAGAAGAGAACGCATCGTACGCCCCAGCGTGCTGGAATATTCGCGCCAGGCATGTTCCCGAACTGCATCCGCAAGGCGCGGAAGAAGCACCGTCCCCGCCGAAACTGCAAAAATGCCGAGTATCAGCTCCTGGAGCCGCAGTGAATACTGTAAGCTCGAGGCAACGCCCGTGCCTGCCCGCGACGCATATGCCGTGCTTACCAAGTCGTTCACCTGATATGCCGCCATGCCGAGAATCGTCGGCGCGATGAGTGCAAACACCCTGCGCATGCCTGGGTTCAAAAAAGCTCGCGCTGGATTCATGAATCCGAAACGTATTCCAAGCCTGAGTACCGCTGGCAGCTGAACAAGCGCCTGTATTAGGCCACCAACTACAACTCCCACAGCCATTGCGCGCGCAGGGTTCCCGAGCCTGTTCCCGACAAGCCATGGAACTACGATAAAGCAAATATTGAACAGAATCGGCGCAAGTCCCGAAGGATTGAAAATCTCATGCGAATTCAGAATTCCCTGCAAAAGCGCAGCAAAAGAAACAAGAGCGAGGAATGGAAACATGATTCTGGTGAGCAGGGCCGTCTCAACCGGGTCGGAACCAAAAAGCTTAACAATCCATGGGGCAAGGGCAATTCCCAGTGCCACAGCAGCGGTGACACAGATCGTTAAAACAGTCAGGCTTGCGGAGAGAAAAGTATGCGTCTCCTCATCGTTTTGCGCATGGAGATAGCCTTTGTAGGTCGGGATGAACGCAACGGTAATCGAGCCTTCAGCAAAAAGGCGCCGGGTGAAATTTGGTATAATAAAGGAAACAGTAAATGCGTCAGAATATATGCCGGTGCCGAGAAAGCGCGCCTTCGTCATTTCGCGGATAAGGCCAAGAACACGCGAAATCATGGTCAGCACGGACAGCATGCCGGCGCTCCGAACCATTTTTGCCGATGCGGCATCTGATTCCGGAGCCGGCGCGGATGATGCTTTGCCCGGCGCTGGTGCTGCTGTCTCGGGCGCCGATGCTGCCTTTTTCGGCGCTGGTGCGCGGGCTGCGCTGTTTTCATGATTTTCTTGCAGGGCCATTGCCGCTAGCCTACTTCAAGAGCGCATAAAGGTGAAGTAGCAGCTATTGGCGCTTAGGCTGGGCTGCATATCGTATTCAACCGGAGTTCAACCGAAGCACCTGCTTGATTGCGTCGGACCGTCGGCGATGGACCTTCGCCCTATTCAACCGAAGCACCTGCTTGATTGCGCCGGACCGTCGGCGATGGACCTTAACCCTATTCAACCGGAGCGCCTTTCCCTTGTATAACTGGAGCATATGAACCAAAACAAAGCTGCAGTGCCGATCAAACTTATCGCGCTCGACCTCGATGACACCCTGCTGCGCGCTGATCTCACTATTTCAGAAGAAAACAAGCGGGCATTGCAATGGGCCGAGAATATGGGAATCCATATTGTGCTCGCGTCGGGCAGAAATTACCACTCAATGCGACGTTATGCGGAAGAGCTTTTTATTCATCGCAGAGGTGATTACCTCATCGGTTCGAACGGAGCCCAGCTCATACGCGCCAGCTCGGGCAGGTTGATAGAAGACCTCAAACTCTCCGCAGCCTTCTGCAGGGAAGTGGCTTCTGACCTTGAGCGCAAAGGATATTTCTGGCAACTCTATATCGGCGGCAAAATCTATTGTAACAGAATGAACAAATGGGCGATTATGGATCAGCAATTGACAGGCCAGCCTCTCGAAGTCATTCGCGATTTTGACACAATCCTGAGCGAAGATCAAACCAAAATCCTGGTGTGCGCCGAGCCTGAGCAAATCGAGTCTCTTTACCAAGAACTTATAGATCGCATCGGCGATCGGACAGAGATTGTGACATCAAAACCGTATTTCCTCGAAATATTGCCGAAAGGCGCAACAAAAGGAGCAGCGCTCGAGCGCCTCACTGCGAGGCTTGGGCTTGCTATGGAAACGGTGCTTGCAATAGGCGATGCCCGGAACGATTACGACATGATTTTCAAAGCAGGCTTGGGATGCGCCCCTGCGAATGCGGCCGACGAAATCCGTGCAATCGCCCGTTACGTTTCAACCCGAACAAACGAAGAAGACGCCGTTGCCGACATTCTGGAATGGGGTCTGACCCCTTTTGTGAAAGGGGTCAGACCCCTGAAAGAAACTCGATGAGATACTGCTGGACGCCGAGGAAGAATCTATCCTGCATCTGCGCTGCAGGGGGCGAGATATAACGGTAATGCCAGCTCTCCCAGCGGTAGCCGGTCACTTTTTCCATGTTTTTCGGGAAGGAAAGCGAAAATCCAAATGTGGAAGCATGCGCAGCAAGCCACTTGCCGGCGGCGGTCTCGGCAAATGCATCGGTTATCGAGCCAAAATCCATAGCGGTGCCTAATTGGTGCTGGGACATGCCGGGGGGAGCAGATACCCGTTCCGCTTCAATCTTGCCCATTTCTTTGACATTGCGCTCGAACACTGTTTTCTGGTACTCATATGAGCGATATGCGGATGAAACAACGAGCGTGATGCCGTCCTTTCGGGCGGCTTCCGCCATACGCACCAGCGCCTCGCGCGCAGGCTTGCGAAGCATCATGCCTTTTTTCGAAACCGCAAATGGGAAGGAGCCATCGAGCGGTACAAGGTCACCGGGTATAAAAGAAGCAGGCAGTGCAACTGTCTTGTCGACGCGGCGCAAAAGATTCGGGTCTGCATTCATGACTGCGCGCACTTCACGAAAAAGGCTCGCAAATTCCGAAGGCGCTTGGCCAATTGCCGCTGAGATACGGCTGCGGTCTTCATCGCTAAGCCGCACTGCCGACAGCGCTGCCTGAACTTCAGTGCGTATATCGGCAGGCAGCCTGGCAAGAGTATCGTTTTTTTGCGCGGCACACATCGTGCTCGATGCAAAGGCAAACACTGCCGCAAGAGTCGTTGCAAGCAGAGAAAAAATTCGCATAATTGCAGAATAACATGCTTGGAACGTTTTTTAAACCGTGCCTGCGCTGAAGCCAGAGGCAATACGCCAGGGCGAGCCAAAGGATATTACATGACCGATACGCAATTTGCGCGCTTCTGCGAAGTTCGTGGAAAAATCCGGCATTATATTTTGTCGATATCAGAGAATGCGCAGTGGATACTCGAAGCCCAGCGAGCAGTCTACAAAGCCTATGGCTACAATGAGGCAGATCTGCAAACCCCAGTTGTCTATAATCTCGCGCTGGAAGATATCACTGCCACGTCCGAGCCGCGCTTTATCATCGTTGCGGACAATCCCGGCATTCAGGAACAGAAGGCTAAAAATCACCGCTACCTTGTCGGCCAATCAGGAAAACTCGCAGTGTCGTGGTTCCGGCAACATCTGGGAATCGATTTCAGAGCTTCAACGATTATCATCAACAAAACACCGATTCATACACCGAAAACCGCGGAGCTTCGCGTACTTGTTCGCTCGGCGGGGGAACGCCGCAATGAGCTCGCCGACCTGCTGGTCGACAGCCAAAGAGTAATGGCGCGCTTTGCCTTCGATTTGCTCGAAATCTTCGAGTGCCCGCTGTGGGTATCGGGCATTGGCGAACTCAGGCCCAAAGGCATTTTCCGGCCATGGGCTGAAGAGCTGCGCACCTTATGCCTTGGGGCGCCTGTCGAATTGCGCGAGCGCGTGTGGCTTTTCAGGCATTTTTCGATGAACCAGTTCGCCATCGAGTATGCAAATGCACGCAGAGCACTATCAGCCGACCCAAAAGAAGCTCAGAATCCACGGGGAGCAATACTGGTTTCGGATCCGAGTATTCCGGATCCGGCTGCAACCTGTGCGATACTCGCCGAAATTGCTAGAAAAAACCGCACCGCAATTTTGGGTTTCTAAGCCTGAGGTGCTGAGGGGCGGGGCGGCTCGGCATAGCGGCTCGGCGTACTAGAGCGCAATCCAGCGGGGCGAGACGAGGCACCAGAGCCTCCGGTCAGCAACGCGTCCCAGCACAGCGCCGCCCACGAGAAATAGTCAGCTCCGCGCCTTATGCTTTATACGCAAATACACCTGCTTGCCGGGCACCATGGGGTTCGTTCGCTCATCGATTTCGAACAAGTTTGTCGCCTTGATGAGCTCTCCGAGCTTTCGAAAGCCATAGTTTCGAGGGTCGAATTCCGGCAGCCGATTGGCGATATAGGTGCCAACCTCCCCAAGATAAGCCCATCCGAATTCATCGGCCGCTTCTTCAGCGGCGCTCAGAAGGAGCGCTTTGAGCTTCTTGTCATCTTTTATGTCGGCTTGAACAGCGGCACGCTTGCCTGCGGCATCCTTGTCGGGATGGCTTTCGCGCTCCTCGTCGGTTTCACCCACATTTTCTTGCAAGATTTCGGTATAAATGAATTTGTCGCATGCTGCAACAAAGGGCTTTGGAGTCTTGCGCTGGCCAAAGCCGAGCACTAGTTTGCCGTCTTCACGAAGACGCGCTGCAAGGCGGGTAAAATCCGAATCGCTCGATACAATGCAGAAGCCATCCAGATTTTCGGTATAGAGAAGATCCATCGCGTCGATAATCATGGCGCTGTCCGTAGAATTCTTGCCGGTTGTGTACGCAAACTGTTGAACAGGCTGAATGGCATACTCGAGGAGCCGCTCTTTCCAACCCCTCAGATTCGGGTTTGTCCAGTCGCCATAAATTCTTTTTACGCTGGCTATTCCGTATTTGGCAATTTCGGCCAGAAGCCCGTCGATAATGGCTGGCTGCGTATTATCCGCATCGATGAGGACCGCAAGCTTTAGCTGCGAGTCTGATTTCATACTGTTTCTCCTGAGTAATTTTTTATTTTACAATGAGAATCTGCAGGTCGCACACATTCGTGCCGGTCGGGCCGGTCTTGAACAATGCTCCCGCCTTGTCGAAGAATGTGTACGAGTCATTCTCCGCCAGATAACGAGCAGGATTCAAGGTGCATGCCCTTGCGCTTTCGATAGCCGAGGCATCGGCAAATGCGCCGGCTGCATCGGTAGGGCCATCGTTTCCATCGGTTCCTGCAGAGAGAAATACTATTCTATCGAGCTGACCACGCAATGCCGCTGGATAGTGCGCAAGTTCTTCAAGAAAAGAGAGCGCCATCTCCTGATTCCTCCCACCCCTTCCGCGACCGCGGATTGTCACGGTCGTTTCGCCTCCCGCGATGATGCAGGCAGGTGTGGCGACTGGAATCTTGTGAAGCAGGATATCCTGGGCAGCACCCGAAAACACTTTGGCGATTTCACGCGCTTCACCAGAAAGACGAGTGCTCATAATCAGCGTGTGATACCCAAGATCCTTGCTCTTGCGTTCCGCCTCGATGATCGCATGGAAATTGGTGCCCACCAGTATCGTTGAACACGCATTGAAGATTGGATCCCCCGGTTTTGGAGTATCGGGGCGCTCGCCTTTACAACCAGCCTCAATAATGTGAACGACCGATTCTGGCAATGCGTCGAAAAGCCCATACCGATCGAAAATAGCCTTTACATCCTGCCAGGTGCTGGTATCAGGCACAGTCGGACCGGAAGCGATGGCATCGAGATCATCGCCCATCACATCCGACAGCACGAGCGCAAGTGTTTCGGCTGGAAATAGCGCCCTTGCCAGAAGCCCGCCCTTTACCGCCGAAAGATGTTTCCGCACTGCATTGATTTCATGGATGGTTGCACCGCATGCGAGCAAAAGACGCGTCACTGCGGCCTTGTCCTCAAGCGTCAAACCTTCTGCAGGGCTGGTGAGCAAAGCGCTTCCCCCTCCCGATATGAGCACGCATACGAGCGTATGGCTGCCCCGCTTTTCCCATTCTCTCACCTGCGAGGCAAGCGCAAGCATCTCCCTGCCGGCAAGCATGGAGCGCTGGTCAGGTACGGGATGCCCTGCTTCGATTACATGGATAGAGCGCTCCGAGAAAAGCGTGCGCGTTTTGGGATCGAGCGTCAGAGGCTGACCTCCTTCGGGAGCTTTTGCAATGACAAGTCCCTGTGAAACCCGCGCACCGAGAAGCTCGGCAAGGCTTGCAGCCATTGGAATCGATGCCTTGCCGAAAGCAGCCAGCACTATTCGCTCATACTTGTCGAGATCGTATTCGCGAAGGGCCTGGCCATCGCCTACCACAAGCTTCGAGCCATCGAACGACAGGCTATACGAAAAAAGGCGCTCGGGGCGCACTCGCTCCACTGCAGCCCGAAAAATCGCTTCTGCATCTTGGCGCAGATTCAGCACTGTTTTTGTATTCATCATGGGTTCCTCTTTTTTGTTCTCTTGAGCGCTTGCCTGCAAAGCTCGAGATTGCGGGCTACCTGAATGCTGTGAGAAAGCTCGAACGCCTTTTCGAACAGCGGCTGAGCCTCTTCGGGCTTGCTCTGCGTATTGAAAAGGATAGAAGCTGCATTGTTCAGCGCAGGCCAGTTTGTCTCATCCAATTCGAACGATTGTAAAAACATGGCAACTGCATCCTCATGAGCACCAGCTGCTCTCAGATCTTCTGCCTGTTTGAAAAGATCCATGGCTTTTCTGGTGGCCGCAAATCTTTTTTCATCTTCGCATATTGCGAGCCGCTTTTCCATAAGGAGCCTCATATGGAAAGCCTTGCCTCCTTCGGCACATTCCGGCTCCTGAAGCGCTTTGCGATAGCGTCGTTCCGCTTCTTTTCTTTTTCCGGTCGCATATGCAAGATCGGCAAGCGCCGAATGCCGATAGAACGAAGAGCCATAGAGCTTTTCTTCTTTTAATAAATAGCGTTCAGCTTCTTCGGACCTGCCCTGGGCTAGGAGAATTACCCCAAGATTGCGAAGCACGCGGATCGAGTCTGGCTCCGATTGCTCGAGCTTCCGAAACCAGCGTTCCGCCTTGGCATAGTCGCCTGCAATGTAGGCATTGAGGCCGAATCGCTCGCACAATGTTGCATACAACTTGTTCATCGGCCTCAAAGACTACATCAATGCACGAACAAGGACAATATGAGAATGGCAATGAAGGCGACTGCGCCTTCTATTGCGGTCGCGGAAGTATATGCCTTGTATGCGATATTCACCGGCATTCCAGAGAATTGTGATACAACCCAGAAATAGGAATCGTTTGCATGAGAAACCACCATCGAACCAGCGCCGATAGCGATCGTGGTGAGTGCCGGATCGAGGCCAAGTGTCTGGAGCAAAGGCGCCATAATACCAGCAGTCGTGATAATTGCGACAGTCGATGAGCCCTGCGCTGTCTTGAGAGCAGCTGAAATGATAAATGGCAGGAAGATGCCAAGCTGCATGCCCGCCATATTTGTCTTGATGAATTCAGTGATGGGGCTGGCCTTGATAATCTGACCAAATGAGCCGCCCGCGCCGGTGATAACAAGAATTATTGCTGATTCCTTGATGCCTTCGCCCATCCAGCCAGAAATAGCATTCTTCAGTTCACCTTTCTGCACGAGAAGCAATGAAACAAGCACACCCATTATCAACGCAGTGACGGGATCGCCAATAAACGAAAGAAAGATGCGGAAACCGCCATCGCCAAAAGGCTTCGAGGGGAATTCCGCTACACTTTTCAGAAGAATGAGCGCAATGGGCAGTACAATTGGAAGAAACGACAGAAAAGTTCCTGGCAATTTGCCGAATTTCTTCACGATCTCCGAATAGGTCTCGTGAATTTCCGGCTCTATTTCATATCTCTTCGCAAATTTCGTTGCCCAGAGAAGCCCTGCCAGCGATGCCGGAATTGCAGCAATAAGGCCGAGCAGAATCACTTTGCCAAGATCCGCACCCAGTGCGCTCGCTGCTGCAATCGGGCCGGGAGTCGGCGGAACCATCGTATGGGTCGCATACAAGCCCGTGGAAAGGGCGACCGCCATGACAGCCATCGAAATGCCCGATTCCTTTGCAAGCGCCTTGTTGAGAGGATTCAGAATGACATACCCTGAATCGCAGAACACTGGAATCGAAACGATGTAGCCCGCGACATTCATCGCGAGCGGAGCACGGGATTTGCCGACCAGCTTGAGAATGGCTTGTGTCATGGAAAGCGCTGCACCTGTTTTTTCGAGAATTGTGCCCATAATGGTGCCCGCTACAATGACGATGCCGATGCTCGTCAGCGTGCCGCCAAACCCGTTTTTGATGCCCGTAACGACATCCAGCGGCTTCAGGCCAATGAGCAGCCCGAAGATAAAAGAAACGCCTATCAGTACGAGGAAGGCGTTCATCTTATACCTGCCGGTCAAAATGACGATAAGAATGACCGCAAGCAGCAAAAGCAATAACGCAACAATACCCGAAACCATATATGCCTCCTGGAAGCAACATTAGCACACGTCATTTTTGAATGCAATTATTAATTACTTTGCATCGAATTATATTGATTCTACTGCATCTATGCCGCATCGAGGCATTTAGCGGAGCGCCCGGCCTTTCACCTCGTTTTTCTTCAGAACAAGGCAGACAGGCAAATGATCAGAATAACCGGACGTGCCATTCCATTCGAAAGGCTTGCCGGAATCATCGAGGAGAAAAGCTGATTCGGAAGTACAAAAACCTTCATACTCGAGCCCGATCCCATCCTTCAAGGCAGCATTCAGAAGAAATCCATCGAACTGCTCATGCTTATCGCGATAGGTAATGCTGTACCCATCGGGCTTTTCTGCCCACGGGCTGTAGAGCGTTATTCTCGATGCATCAGAGATTGAACCAGCAGGCTGCAAAAAACTTTGAGAGATCCAGAGGGGCTCGCCTTCAGAAGCCGCCGGCGGTGAACCGGATTCGAACGGCATCAGAGCAGTGGTATAGCGCCTCTGTATCCTGAGATATTCATCCGGCGACTCGTTGAAATCGCCGCACACAATAACCGGCAAATCTGGCCTTTCCGATTCGATTTCGCGAATTCGTCGGGCCAGCAAAGCTGCCGCTGCGCGCCGAGCTGATTCGGTCTCCTGCTCGCCTTCCCGTTTGGATTTCCAGTGGCAGATGAGGAGTAAAAGGCGCTCTGCGTCACTTGTTGCACCGCTGGTATCCAGCTCGATCTCGAGAATATCCCGCAAAGGACCAAATCCCCATGCATCCATTACCGAGTGCGTGTGCATTGCCGTGACAGGAAAGCGTGAGAGAACCCCTGTATGGATGACGCTGTCCTTCGGTCCGCTTATCGCCCAATATCGATAAGCTCCTTTGTGGAAATGCTCTGCAAGGTCTGCAAGTACCTTTTCATTCTCGATTTCTTGGACGCAGAGAATATCAGGATCCCGAGCCTGCGCGGAACCTGCGTCTCTGCCAACGCTAAGCGATCGAACCGCTTCGACAACATTTGCCAGTCGTTTTGCATACAGCTCTTTTGTCCATTTCCCTTTCGATGGTTTGAATTCAGGGTACTCATTGCCGTTTTCTTCTGCATCGAAGAGATTATGGACATTGTACGATACAATGCGAATTTCCTGCGGCTGACCGACAGAGCCGAGCGAACAGCGGCAGCTGATGACAAGCATGGCAATTGCCGCGAAAAAAAGAAATGCCGGACGCACACTCCCTCCTTATTCTCCATAAGGAAGACGCATCCGGCATGCCCAACGCTTCAAATTTGAAGGATGGAGCGCACGCTTTTTCGTTCTATATGAGTTCGTTTTTGGAGATGATCACCTTGCCGATAAGCCCATACTGCATCGCTTCGGGTGCATTCATCCAAAAATCCCTGTCGGTGTCTTTCGTGATTTTTTCGAGCGGCTGACCGGTTGCTTCGGCGATGATTTCGTTGATACGCGCACGCGTTTTTTCGAGTTCGCGTGCATGAATTTCGATTTCGGTAGCGACTCCATTCATCCCCGAAAGAGGCTGATGAATCAGATACGACGAATTGGGCAGGCCAAAGCGCCGCTCCCTGGGCACCGCGAGCAAAATCAGCGCTGCGGCTGAAGCGACAAGGCCAATCCCGACAATGCGTACCGGTGCTTTGATAAAGCGGATCACATCGAAAATCGAGAATCCGGCATAGACATCACCGCCCGGGGAATCGATAAGCAGCGTGATCGGCTCTTCGGACATGCTGTCGAGCAGCAAGAGCTGTCGAACTACTTTTTCGGAAAGGTCTTTGTCGACCTCGCCGACAAGGAGGACAGTGCGGGTTTTGAGAAAACGTTCGCTCAAAGGTTCTTCGGGCCGTTTGGCTTCGGTCTCGGTCGTCTGCGGCTCTGCGAGTTTCATGTTTCAAGGACTCCTTGCATCAATTTGAGAAGATTCGATTGAATAGTAATGATTTCGAGGCTGAGCGGCAACGGCACGGCGCAGGCGCGGCCAAAAACCTTACGTAACAAAAAACTTCACGTAAAATTTCGATCCTTCCTCCGAGCTTTCGATCTTTGCTCCGAGCCCTGTAACTCGGTTGCCCAATTGTTTATTATATATTAAACTTTATATGTTGATTTGCGCAGATCGCTTGTGGCTATACACGCTCCGCGCAGCTGACTGACTTTAAAAAAGGGCTCGTACCCAGTACAGCCAAAGACAGGAGATACTATGGCAAAGAGCCAGAATCGCCCGCTCGCAACCAGATTGATCTTTCAATTTTCATCATTCATTCTGCTTTCATTGATTATTATGCTATCCTCCGCGCAGCCTGCCGCAGCCGCCGAAACGCGGCCATGGTACGCTTCCGGCCTCGAGGCCCTCGGTTTTTATGTGTTCGACCAGCCCTTCGAACAACCCAACTTCAGTGTTGCCACTATAAACGGCAGTCTGAAAAGCCGCCTTTCTACCAAAGGCAATATAACGCTGCTCAATTTCTGGGCAACATGGTGCCCCCCGTGCAAGCAGGAAATCCCCACCATTCAGAAACTCCACGAAACCATGAAAGGCGAAAAATTCGAAATCATGGCAATTGATCTTGGCGAGCCTCCTGCCAGTGTCAAAACGTTTCTGGAACAAAACAAGATCAGCTACCCCGTCTATGTCGACCCCAAAAACAGCCTTGCCGCGCTGTATGCATCGCGAGGTATCCCCACAACCTATATCCTCGATAAAAATGGGAAATTCATTGCGGGAATTATCGGCAGTTTTGAATACGACAAACCCGAGTTCGTGCGCATCATGAAGGAGCTTGCGCGCAAATGAGCCAGCCCGACCTGATCGCTGCCTTTGCCGCAGGACTTGTCTCCTTTATTTCTCCTTGCGTGCTTCCTCTGCTTCCAGCATATCTTTCTCTTTTATCCGGACTTACTATAAAAGAACTTTCGGGCCAGCAAAAACGGGCAAAACTGCTCACCGCAAGCCTCATGTTTTCCGCCGGATTTACGCTCGCATTTACATTGCTCGGCATCGTTTTCTCGGGGGGAATGAGTTTTGCGGGTGCCGGTGCTTCGAGACTATTCGGGCAAATCGCCGGAATCGTTGTTATTGTGCTCGGGCTCAACATCATGTTCGATTTTATCCGAATTCTGAACAATGATGCCCGGCTCATTCAGAAATTTGCGGGCAAAGGCCGGGGACAGGTTAATTCTTTTTTGATGGGATTAGCATTCGCCGCAGGCTGGTCGCCGTGCATCGGGCCTATTCTTGCATCGATTCTGTTGATGGCGGCGCGGAATGCAAACATTGCGGCCGCGGCTTTGCTTCTGGTTGTTTACTCAGCAGGTTTCGCAATTCCGTTTATCGCGAGCGCGCTCTTTTTTGAACGTCTTTCGCCGCTTCTGGCCTTTTTGAAAAAACATGGTAATGGCGTTCGCATTGTCTCGGGTCTGTTGCTTGTCGCATTCGGCATCGTGATGGTGCTTGGCTCGATTTCGCGTATTTCCGCATTGGCGGCCCACGCTGGAATGTCGCTTTTGAGCTTTGATGCATCTCATGCTTTCTTTTCGAGATTGATAGGCCTTGCTGTCTGGCTTTTGTTCGCGATGCTCTCGTTCAGGGCAATACTGAACAGCCGCCGTGCGCGCACGCAAGAAGCGGCCAAAGCGCCGGATCAGACCCAATCTGCTTCATCTCAGGCAGCAACCGTCTCTGGCGCTACGCGGCGTCCGACCCTTGCATGGCTCTTTTCTGCGCTGTTTTTTGTGCTCGCAGTGCTCGAAATAGCAGGAGTGATTGGACTGGTGCGGATTATCGGTGGATGGCTCACGTTTACGGGAATCTAGGCTGAGATTTTTGGCTGGTTGGCGGCAGGGCCCGAGCTGGGGGCTTCGAGCAGAGCTCGACCGTGACGTGAGCAGCATTTGGGCGGGGCTCGATCAGTGAGGATTTTAGCATCTCGGATGAGAAATGAATGAACTCATGAACATAGTGCTCGACATCCGCTCCTTGCTCTGGGCATTCCTCGACACACCTAGAATAGAAAAAAGACGTATGGATATCATTCTTTCGGAAGACACCGAAATCTTCTAAAGCCAAGCAAGCCTTTGGGAAATTTCGATCAAAACAGCTTTCTTCGATGTCGCACTTTTACAAACGACGAACGCATCTCATTCTACAAGCTGCAAATAGAGCATAGAGACCTCTTTGACCGCATCCTTGCCTGGCAAGCCATTACTTCGGATTATTTCTTTCTGCCATCGAATGGAAAAGCCGATGCATCCATACAATACGGCCTGAAAATATTGCACTGAGTGCACCATGGTTCGTGCCGTGCGCCGCTGCAACGTTTTTGCCTGCAACTCGTTCTCGTCTTCGCTTATGCCACCCCGGCCTTCAGCGAGCGCCTGAATACGTAGCGCCTAAGCCGCTCGGTCCATACGACAACAACAGCCAGCGCAAGCCTTGGCACAATGAGCCATAGCACCGGTATCGAAATCGCCGCATACAGCACGGTGTCCTCGAGGAGCGAATGGGAAATCGCCGCATGGTGGTTGAACAGGTCACCTTCCTGCAGGCTCATGCGGCCTTCGTCGCGCGCAGCTTTGATGATGCCCGCACCGTACGCATAGCCCACAATATTGATGACAATCCACAGAAAGCCCATCGAAGGTTCGAGGCCGAACACACGCATAAGCCAGCCGAGCCACTTCGAGAGCCACTCCATAAGGTTAAATTGTTCGAGCAGGGTTTGAGCGAACATGAGCACCAAAATGTATGCGATAATCCTTGCAGTGAGCTTGAGCGTCGAGAGTGCCCACGAAGCCATTGTTGACCAGAATGCGGTATTCGCAATTGCCGAAGCCCTGAACAGTTGTATCTGGGCAAAAGAAACTGGAAGAATGAGGTTGAGCAGAAGACCGCCCAGAATCGCAGTACCAATTCTCAAGAGAGACATCTTCAGCGCCGAAGAGCCAATGGATTTCATGACGGCCGTCTCAACGAGCAGGTTGTGCGAAATGAGGCACATGACGGCGAGGATGGTTGCATCTCTCAGGCTCAGATTCATGGAACTCATGACGGCGATCGAGGAATAGTTGTTGAGAAGGGCACCGGAGATGTACACGAGAGCCGCTTCGCCTGGCAGACCCAGTAGGCGCATGAGTGGACGCAAAACCACCGCTATTTTTGCCAGAAGCCCGCTCCAGCCGAGCAGGGTGACAACAAGGCTCACCGGCACCATGATTTTTATAAGAAACCATGAAGTGTCGATGGTGCGCGTGAGGGTAGTCCGAGCGATTTTTCTTGCATTCTGCTGGAAAAAACTCACTCCGTGGCTCCCCGAACGACAATTCTCGACACAAAGGCGGCAAAATCCCTGTCTTGCATCAGCGACTTCAGGTTTTCGCGGACACGATAGCTCCAGTTGGACGGAAGTGTTGTGCCTGGCACATTGATGCGCTCATCCCTGGCATCGGGCTCTCGCCATTCAGGATGACAGGCGAGAATATCTTGAATGGGATACACCACAACATTCGAAGCAGAGAGCACAAGGGCCCTGACAAGCACCGCAGCGGCCGTTGGCTCAAGAACCTCTGGCGCTTCTTGCGGGCAGTTCGCACGCAGTGAACTAAGCAGTGCATCCTTTTCCGCCATTTCTCTGAACATCGCCCAGAGCTGTGCGCGGTCAGCCTCTTCTTCCCACCACTGGCGCATGCTTGAAGAATCGTGCACTGAAGTGCAGGCGACGGACAATGGCTCATAGGCTTCGAGCTGAATATAGGGCTGGCCTGGCTTGTCCCATTGGCGCTCCCAGCGCAGCACGCGCAATCCTGGAATCTTGAGCTCTTTGAGTACTTTTGGCACACAGGGAGGTACTGCACCGAGGTCCTCGGCAAAGGGCTGCATGCCGGTCGAAGCGACAAGCATCGAAAGAAGGCCGCGTCCTCGTTCTTCCCAGACGGCGAGAGACTTCGAAGCAAGCTCAGCGGCTTTTTGTTCAAGCGCTTCTTGTTCCTGCATGCTCAGGCTCTTCCAGCTCGTGGTGGTATGGTATTCCCAGGTGAACACAAACCGATCTGGCTCGACTTCGTAGAGAGCTCGGTCGGTCCACCATTCGCACATGCTCTGCGCGTAGTCTGACAGGGCTTCTGCCGCTTGCGGAAAATCGACTTTGAGAGCGTTCACTTTCGAGTTGATATCGGCGCTGCCGCGTATTTGGGGGCTGAACAGAAAAAGCGGCTCATTCTTGATGCGCGCAAAGCAATCCTGGCGAAGGTGGTCGAGGCGCTGCTCCAGGGATATTCTTGTATCCGCGCTGGCTTTGGCATCTTGCGCTCGAGAAGCGTTTGGAACATTCTCTGCGCGGCCGCATGCATCGATGCAACGCGCTTCCATGTTCTGGATTTTCCATTCAGGGATATGGGGCTTCGACAGCCAGGTAATCCGCTCGTCGGAAAAGCCAAGGCCAGAGAGTTCTGAGCGCGCCAAGCGCTCAGAAGGCTCAAACTCGCCGAGAAAGGCTTCATTTTCGAATGCGCTGATCGCCCAGATGCGGAAAAATCCCAGCACATGGTCGATTCGATAGCTTGTATAGAATTGGTCGGCATAGGCAAGCCGCTGACGCCAAAACGCATAATCCCCAGCCTTGAGAGCGTCCCAGTTATAGAGCGGAAAACCCCAGTTCTGCCCGCGGGGCGAATACATGTCGGGTGGTGCCCCAGCCTGGGAATCGAGGATAAAGATGTCGCGGTTATACCAGACGTCGGCAGAATCTTTTGCAAGGAGTATGGGGATGTCGCCCATAATGTCGATGCTCATCCCGGCAGCGGAATGTGCAGCATCCCTGAGCTGTTCGCGCGCGAGGATCTGCAGCCAGAGGCGGAAACGGGCTTCTTCGCCGGTTTCGCTGCTGTCCCAGAGGGTTTCGATATCGGCAGGCGTGACATCGCGATATTCGGGCCATTCCCACCAGGGGGCGAGGCCATATCGTTTTTTGAGGGCCATGAAGCAGGCATAGGGCTTGGCCCAGGTTTCCTGCGCTGCAAAGAGTTCGGCGAGTGGGCGACAATATTCCTGGCTCTCATTCCAAACCGAACGAAGCACCGCAAGCTTGTCAGAAAGCACTGCTTCGAAGGCAATCCGTCTGCTTCCGGCATGGGCGCGCGCAAGCTTGTTCTCGGCCTTTTTGAGTACATCGATTGCGGATTGAGCGAGCGGGGCGCCCAGCGATTCCATTGTTTTGGGAACTTCGGGAAGCGAGATATAGATCGGATGCAACGCAAACGCGCTCAATGCTGAATATGGAGAAGTGCCATTCCCCGTATCGTTGAGCGGTAAAAGCTGAATAAGTGACAGTCCCCATCGTTTCGCAAGCTTGGCGAGCTCCCCCAAATCCGAAAATACGCCGCATACAGCGCTCTTGTTTTTCCTGAGCGCAAGAAGAGGCACGGCAAGCCCGCTTATTCGTTCATTATTATGCAAATATTTCATGTTCGATTCTCCTGATTCCACAAAATGCGCAGCGATTCCTTGAGAGAAGAGACACCTCGCCATAACGGCAAAGCGCGGCTCACGCTCGTCACTGTCCCAGCGCTGTCCCCACCCTTGCTGGCGCGTCCATGCGGGGCTTCCTCGCCGGGGAGCAGCATGACGGGACCGATAATCCGCTCAAAGCCAAGCTGGCTTGCCGCCTTCGCGCGCCTGTCCATCGAGCGGACTGGCCGGACTTCTCCTGCGAGTGAAAGCTCGCCCGCAATCGCCGATCCCAAGGGAAGCGCCTGCCCTGTACGTGCGGAATACAGCGCACAGGCGAGAGGAAGGTCTACGGCGGGCTCCGTCAGCCGCAAGCCCCCCGCCACGTTCACATAGATTTCCTGGCTTGAAAAATCGAGCCTCGTCTGCTTTTCAAGTACTGCCGCGATACGCGATACGCGCAGAGGGTCGATCCGGTCGGAATAGACCCTCATAATACCGGATTTGGAGGGAATCGTGAGCGCTTGCACCTCGGCAAGCAAAATTCGAGAACCTTCATGGACAATCGCCACCGCGATGCCCGCCGGAAGCTGGCCTTCCCTTCGTACCATGAAGATGCCTGATGGATCGGACAATTCAGCCAGCCCTTTCTCGCCCATGAGAAAAAATCCAAGCTCATCCGAAGAGCCAAAGCGATTCTTGCTCGTCCGCAGTACTCGCAGGGCATTCTCGGCCTGCTCGAAACTCAAGACAGCATCGACAAGGTGCTCGGCTGCTTTCGGCCCGGCAATCATCCCATCCTTCGTGACATGAGCAACGAGCACCACAATCGAATCGTGGCTTTTCGCCCACTCCACCAGCTCCTGCGTACAGAATTTAATCTGATTCGGCGTGCCGGGAACTGCCCCTGCCTCCTGCGAATGGATTGTCTGGATAGAATCGATTACCGTAAGCAAAGGATGGACCGAATCCATTACCGAGAGGCAGGCATGCAGGTCATTCCCACAGAAAATTTCGATCTGTTTCGAAAGTGCCCCTATGCGCTCGGCTCGCAGGCGAATCTGTGCCGCCGACTCCTCGCCCGAAACATAGAGCGCCTTGCCCTTCGCGCCGAGCCTCGCGCTCGCCTCCAGAAGCAGCGTACTCTTTCCGATGCCAGGTTCACCGCCTAAAAGAATGGCCGAACCGCGCATGAAACCGCCGCCCAGCACCCGGTCCAGCTCGGAAATTCCCGAAGACACTCTCGTGCCGAGTGCCGGATCCACCGACTCAAGCGGCAGGGAGAATACAGAACTGTCTTTTTCGAAGCGACCCGCAGTTTTTACTTCAAGCATTGTGTTCCACTGCCCGCATTCCGGACATCGCCCGAGCCATTTGGGTTCCTCGTGGCCGCACGCTGAACAGCGAAAAATAATCGATGGCTTTTTCATGTTCAGTGTATGGTATACGAGGGGGCAGGCAGGTTCAATAGCAGTGCTTGCCAGGTTATTCTTCTAAGTGGCTTTCATCGCCGTTATTGCCATTTCTGGAATCGTTCCGATATCGAGCGCCATGTCTGCGTCAAAACTAAGTGTATGCGCTCGTCGTCCGTTTCTTCCAGCACCGTCCTGCCATTTCGCACGGCGCGCACAAAATCGGAAGAGAGAGGTATGGAACCCAAGAAGTCGCAGCCGGCCTGTGCAGCCGTTTCTTTGATTTTCATGCTCAAAGCCTCATTGATGTCCGCCCGGTTGACAAGTACACCTGCAGGAATTCTCAGTTTTCGAGCCATTTCCATTGCACGCTCGAGGTCAGAAACACCGGAAAGCGTGGGCTCCGAGATGAACAGAATGTAATTGACACCCGTCGCTGCGGCGATCGCGGGGCAGCTGACACCCGGCGGGCCATCGATGATAATCACTTCGGCATTTTTCTCTTCCGCAATTTCGTCGGCAAGGCGGCGGACCTGTGTGGATAGCTTACCTGAATTTTCTGCGCCGACCGAGAGCTCGGCATAGACAATCGGACTCTCGAACCTCGTTTGCCCGATGAAAATATCGCCACTTTTGCGCTCGACCATGGAAATCGCATTGAAGGGGCATACGCGCGGGCAATAACCGCAGCCTTCGCACGAAGCCGGTTCGATTCGATATTCCAAGCCTTTATTTTCTATGGCATCAAAACGGCAGACGCGCATACAGGCGCCACAGCCAACGCAGGCGTTCTGGTCAATGACGGCAACTTTCCCACCCGAATATTCCCGGCTCTGGACATTTTGAGCGCCTGCGGCGAGCGCAAGATTCGATGCATCTACATCACAGTCGCAGAGCACCGCCTTATTGCCGGCAAGATAGCCGAACGAAGCTGCAACGGAAGTTTTGCCCGTACCACCTTTTCCGGAGAGTATCGCGATACGGATCATGGCTGGCCTCCTGCGCTGAGCTCGGAAAGCCATCCTGCAATCCTGCTGAGCGCCTTTTCGAGCGCCGGGAATGCTCCTACCGGAATGCTGCCTATCGAATACGACTGCGCGAACTTGGCGTTGTAAGGTATCTGGGCAATGATGGGCACCTTCTGCTCTCTGGCAAATTGTTCGATGCCTGCATAGCCGGGGCTGTCCTTGTTGATGACGATGGCACAGGGTTTGCCACTGGCCCTTACCATTTTGAAGGCAAGGCTCATGTCGTGCAGGCCAAAGGGTGTCGGTTCGGTGACGAGCACAACGGCATCGGATTTGATCATGGCTTCGCGAGACGCACAGGCGGTTCCAGGCGCCGCGTCGAACACAAGCCATTGCATGCCGGCAGCCTGTGCTTCTTGCAAGGCCCTGTCGCGGGTTTGCCTCACGAGGGTCGAAGCGATTTCCTGGCCGATATCGAGGCGCCCTTCAATGAATCTTAGATGCTCGCTTACGGAGTAGCGTTGAATCTGGCCAATTTTTGCCGGCGCCATAGGAAGCGCGGAGGCGGGGCAAAGCTCTGAGCATGCATAACAGCTATGGCACAGTTCCGGGAATACGATCACGTAGTTCGGAAGCGCTGCGATTGCATTGAATGCGCAGAAGCCTTGGCACTTGCCGCAGAACGTGCACATGTCCTCCTTCCATTGCGGTCTGTAGACCACTGCATCGACCGAGTCTTTGAGCTGTTTTTGCAGAAAAAGGCCGGCATTCGGCTCTTCGACATCGAGATCGGCAAGAAGTACGTTCTCACCGCCCCGGGCCATGTGTGTCGCGAACGAGACGGCTACTGTCGTCTTGCCCACACCGCCTTTGCCGCTCATGATAGTAACTGTCAAGATTGAATTCCTTTCGTTTGCTCTATGATTGTTCCTGTTTTCCGAAGACAAATTCGGCCGGAAGCACATATTTCCGGTTCTGATAGCCGACGATTTTGAATCTTCCGCTCGCGATCAAGCGGTCGAGCGTCCGCTGTGCGAAGTATGCTTCGATGGTTCGCGCCTGGGCCATCCTCAGAGGGTGACGCCTGCAGATCTCCGAGATGGCTTCTTCCGCGGAATGAAATTCATCAAGTCCGAAACTGCCTTCTTCCAGCTGTGTGACATTTTCTCCACCGAACAGCGCAAGCGCTTCGAGTATGGTTTCAGGCCGCGGCATCTGTACCCACGGCTCAGCAGGAGGCCTTGTAGGAGCCATCACATAGGTTCGAGCCGGATGGACGCTGTCGATGAGAGCTTTCAGGGTTTTCATGGCCTCGGAATCGGTATTGACCATGTCGACGAGCATGATTTCGGCCCAGATCTGCCCTTTGAACTCTGCGGCAAATGTTCGGATGCCCTCCCATACCTGTTCAAAGCGGAGACTGCCGTGTGGCCGGTGCATGCCCTTGAAAGTGTCCGGATCGCTTGTTGCCATGGTGATGTTGACGACATCGGCTTCACTCAGGTCCCGGCGCACCTCTTCCATCCACAAGAGCGAACCATTTGTGATCACCCCAACTTTGTAGGGAAAGCTCTGTTTGCATTCATGAATGAGTGCCCCGAGGTCCAGGCTCAGGGTAGGCTCACCATCGCCGACAAAGGTGATGTAATCGATCGTGCCTTCATTCGCGCGCACCACTTTTTCGATATCGGCGAACACAGCTTCTCTGGGGAAGAAATGTTGCCGCGTTGTGGTAAGGGTTCTCGTACGGCCAAGCTGGCAATACACGCAGGAGTAACTGCACGTTTTTTCTGGGATGGGGCTTACGCCGACCGATCTGCCGAATCTGCGAGATGGAACCGGGCCGTATGCATACATGCGCTACCTCCCGCCTCTTCCATCGCCAAGACCTCTCCCAAGCCCCTGTCCCCTGCCCAAACCACTGCCGCCCATGCCGCGGCCCATTCCCCGACCCATGCCTCTGCCCATACCCTGCCCGCGCATCGCAGGATTTTCCGAATTCGGCCGTATGGCCTGGCGGGGACATACATCGAAACAGATACCGCAATGCGTACATGCGGCATTGTCGATTACCGCGACTTTCTCAGAACTCATAGCGATTGCATCGACAGGGCATTTGGGCACACAAATACCGCAACCCGAACATTTCGAAGCATCGACCCAGGGCATTCTCAGCTCCTCCTCTCGGCTCCAGCAGAAATGCATTCCCGCTGCCGCCCGCAGAGCTTTATTATTAGCATATGCCAATAATACCACGATGCGATGATCGAGTCAAACGGCAAACGGCACAGAGTGCCCTGGTATCATGTGCGTGATCTGATATTTCCGCTTCCACAGTGAGGACAGGCATGGGGCATTGCGCTTCCGGAAGGCATGCTCCACTCCTGCCGGCAATCGAGGCAGACAAAAAAGCTGCTGGAAATATCCACGAATCCGCCTTCGATGCGAAGCGCCTTGCCGTTGACAAGCACATCGGCTACTTTTTTGCGCGCTGATGCAATGATATTGCCGAAGGTCTGCCTGGAAACACCCATGAGTTTCGCTGCGTCTTCCTGATACTTCCCTTCCATGTCTGCAAGCCGGATGGCTTCCATTTCATCGAGTGTCAAAACGACTTCCTCCAGCTCACGCTGAGGGATGCCTGCGGGCTTGAATATATTGGTAACGGGGCGTCCGTTGATGATTCTGTATTTCATTGGCCTTGGCATAATGGACCTCTCCATGAATGGTTTTCAGAACGTGCTATCAGATTGAAATACCGAAGCATCGATTGTCTAGTAGGGACCGCGCGTTCTATGCCTTTTTTGCATTCTTCGCGCTCTTTGCCTCCTTCCTCTTTCTCTCTCGGCTTAGTGTCACTCCGTTCACCTCCTTGCCCCCATCGACCCGGAACCGTTACTGTATCTTTATGGTCAGAATTATTCTCAAACCCAAAGAAGATATCCGCATCCGCCGGGGTCACCCGTGGATCTATGACAACGAAATCGCCGGCGTTGAGGGCGAGCCAGAGCCCGGCGCCGAGGTCGAAGTGTGCGACGCCCGAGGGCTCCATGTGGGCTACGCATTTTTCAATCCGAAGTCGAAAATTCGTGCGCGCATGTATTCTCGAACCGCAAAGAAAGCTGACGAAGAGTTTTTTATTCGTGCCTTCGAAGCGGCCTGGAAATGGCGCAAATTTTGCTTTGGTGAGCCTGCAATCGAAAAGCGAATGAGCCTGCGGCTAGTCTATGGTGAAGCGGATTCGGTGCCGGGTCTCATCGTCGACGGGTTTGTGGGAGTACCCAAGCTTGAAGACAGCAATGCGGGCGACAAGCTGTCTATCGCGCAGCGGGCAGCGCTGGCCAGCCCAAAAGGGCTCTGGCTTTCGGTTCAATTTTTGAGCCTCGGTGTCGAAGTACACAAGGCAGAAATTCTGAAAGCCCTCCGCTCTGTTTTTAATCCTGATGGCATTGCTGAGCGATCCGATGCGCCTGTGCGTGCGCTGGAAGGCTTGCCTGATTCGGTCGGGGTTCTGTGGGGTTCTGTTCCCGAGCGCATTGTAATTGAAGAAAATGGTGCACTGTTCGAAATCGATCTTCTAAGCGGCCAGAAAACTGGCTGGTTCCTTGACCAGCGCGCCAATCGCGCAGCAGCAGCAAAGTACGTGTCGCGCGCACCATGGGCGGACAGTCCAAACAAGGCTATTGGCGCGCGCGTGCTCGACGTGTTCTGCAACCAGGGGGGCTTTTCTGTGCTCGCCGCCAGAGCTGGAGCGGCATCGGTGCTTGCGGTGGACAGCTCGCGTGACGCACTTGCCCTTCTCAGGGAAAACGCCGCGCTCAACAACGTTTCAGATCGAATTACGGCCGTGGAGGCCAATGCCTTCGATTATCTGCGCGATCTCGAAAAAATGGGGCAGCGCTTCGACCTCATCATCCTCGATCCGCCTGCCTTTGCCAAAAATCGAACTGCCCTCGAAGGCGCTCGCCGCGGCTACAAAGAGCTCAATTTGCGAGCGATGCACCTGCTAGAGCGGGGCGGCATACTCGTTACCTTCTCCTGCTCGCATTGGTTCTCTCCGGAGATGTTCGATGCCGTGCTCGCAGATGCAGCCTTTGATTCGAACCGGCGCTTGCGCATCCTCGAAGAACGCACACAAGATCTCGATCACCCCATCCTGAGCGGGTATGACGAGTCGCGCTATCTGAAATGCAGGATTGTGCAGGTAGTTTGAGCTCGGCTTACAGCGCCTTTACCTTCGAAACAGATTCGAGATAAACACCGAAGAGCCTCGAAAGCTGGCCTGCCTCTGTATATTGAGTGCCTGCTTTCTTATTGAAAAATTCGATAAAGCTCTGCATCTCTTCTGGTTTTCCTGAATAGAGCGCCGAAGCAAATGCGGCTCGGTACAAGCCTTTTTCGGCCAATTCCATAGTCGAAAGGCGGCTGAACTCTTTCTTTGCCTTGGCGTCGACGATTGCGGTATCGCCATCATATCCGATGCAGAAAACAAAATCTTCGCGCGAAATCATACTCACTCCGTAGCTCTAAAGATAGCAGAGAAAACGACAAATGGTCAGGGGGCGCCCTGCCGGGCGCGCTCGAGCAGACAAAAAATTGAGCGCAGACACACTGGGCGCTGCGCTCTCTTTGAAGCAGAAAGTCCAGTTCAGGCTCTTATTCAATCCATCGGCGAGAATGAGTCCTTGCTCGCACCACACATCGGGCAGACCCAGTCATCGGGCAGCTGGTCGAAAGGGGTGCCTGCTGGAATCTTGCCGTCGGGGTCACCTTCAGCAGGATCATAAATGTAGCCGCATACATCACATACGTACTTCTTCATGGGAAACTCCTTTCAATTCCATTACGTTTCTATGCTTTCCACAATCCGTGAAGATTGCAGTACTCTCTTGCCTGTACCTTTTCCGCCTTTACGGGGAAGAAGGCCTTGGGTTCCTGCCCCGGCGCAAGGAAGGCGCGATACGAATTGCCATCAGCAAGCAGCTCGATCCACTCAATATAATGCTTTTCTTCCATCGGATGCGGTACCGAGCCAACCTTGACCCACCAGCCGTCATTCGTCTTCTCCAGAACCGGGACATGTTTTTCTTTTGCAGCATCGGTCGTGTTTTCAACGAAGAGCTTCATGGGTTCGCCGCAGCATACGAGTTCGCCTGCGCCTTCATGCAGCACTTCAACGATATTGCCACATTTCATGCATTTATAAATCTGCTTTTTCTGTGTCATTTTCAACCTCCGTTCTGTTCGCTGAGCCGGCATACCGCCGGCTTTTTTTACCAATTCTCGCCCAGAAGCTCGAAATACCCTTGTGGATGCGCGCAGGCCGGGCATACCTTGGGCGGCTCCGTGCCTTCGAAGAGATACCCGCAGTTGAGGCACCGCCACACTACCTTCTTGTCGCGCTTGAACACCCTGCCGGCATCGATATTGGCCATGAGGGCCTCGTATCGCTTTGCATGCTGTTTTTCTGCTACCGCAATTGCTTCGAAAACAGACGCGATGGCATCGAACCCCTCTTCGCGCGCTACTTTTGCAAAGCCGGGATACATTTCCTTCCATTCGTAGTTCTCGCCGCCAGCTGCGGCAGCCAGATTTTCACGCGTGGTGCCGATGACTCCTGCAGGAAACTCGGCGGTGACCTTTGCGGTTCCGCCTTCCAAGAACTTGAAAAGGCGTTTGGCATGTTCCTTTTCCTGATTCGCGGTTTCCTCAAAAATCAACTGAATCTGAATGAATCCTTCTTCCTTTGCTTTCGATGCAAAATATGTATAGCGATTGCGGGCCTGCGACTCACCGGCAAATGCGGTAAGAAGATTCGCTTCAGTTTTTGTGCCCTTCAGACTCTTCATAGTTACCTCCTCTGATTCGTCTGATAAAATTCTAACACCCCTTGTGTCTTGTTTCATTATATGCGACTCGATGCCAGAACGCAAATACACTCCCAAGGATTGAATCAAAAAATCTTGTACGTGCGTCTTTACTGTAGGAGACATCAGTATGGAAGAATGGCAGGCATATGAAAGAACAACACTGAGCATCGAAAGCAGAACCACGCCCTTGGACATCCGTGAGCGAATGGTGCGCTTTGGAAGCGGTTCCATATCGAATCTTGATCTTGTGGTTGCAATTCTTGGTACGGGAATACCCGGCAAACCGGTCCGAAAGCTCGCAAAGGAAGTGCTCGACCAGGTCACCCAGAGCACGCACTCTTTCGATCTCAATAAATTGATGGTAATTGCCGGCATGGGAGAAGCAAAAAGCTGTGCCGTTGCGGCTGCAATCGAACTTGGCCGACGCATCTTTTCGACACGCGGCACGCGGATTACCATGCCCAAGGACGCATACCCGCTCCTCATCCATTTTGCAGATGTACGGCAAGAGCATTTTATTGTCATATCGCTCAATGGCGGCCACGAAGTCAATGCGGTACGGGAAATTACCAAGGGATTGATCAACAAGACAGTTGTCCACCCGCGCGAGGTCTTTGCCGATCCCATAACCGACAGGGCGTGTGCGGTCATCGTTGCGCACAATCATCCCAGCGGCAATCTCGAACCTTCAGAGGAGGATTTGGAAATCACTAGGCGTCTTCGGCAATCGGGTGATATTCTGGGCATTCCGATGCTGGATCATCTCGTGTTTTCAGAAGCAGGATATTTCAGCTTTGTGGAACATGGGCTGATTACACCGACAAAATGAAAAGACATATTGAAAAGGCGCACCGCCGGATTGCGACAGTGCGCCTCTAAATGAGAATACCATGAACGGGCTCAGATAATACCGAACTTCTTTCCAGCTTTTTCGAAGATATCGAGCGCGCGCTGGAGTTGTTCCCTGGTATGCGTTGCCATGTACGAGGTGCGCAGAAGTGCCATTCCTTCCGGCACTGCCGGGCTTATAACCGGGTTGGCGTAGACGCCGTTGTCGAAGAGCTCTTTCCAGAAGCGGAAGCATGTCTCATCTTCGCCGATGATGACGGGGATAATCGGCGTCTGGGTATTGCCGATATTGAAACCAAGCTCGCGGAAGCCTTTCATCATGAAGTGAGCATTCTCCCAAAGCCGTTCGACATGCTCAGGCTCGGTTTCCATGACTTCGAGTGCAGCAAAGGCAGCCATCGCATTCGGCGCAGGCAACGAAGCCGAGAAAATGAAGGAGCGCGCGGTATGCTTGATATAGTTGATGACCTCCTTGTCACCCGCAACAAAGCCGCCGAGCGAGGCAAAGCTCTTGGAGAACGTGCCCATTATAAGATCAACTTTGTCGGTAAGTCCAAAATGCCATGCGGTCCCGCGCCCTCCGCCAAGCACTCCAAGCGCATGTGCATCATCGACATAGAGCCGTGCGCCATAGCGATGACAAACATCGACAAGTTTCGGCAGGTCCACGATATCGCCGCCCATGGAAAAAACGCCATCGACCACGACCAGTGCGCCGGATTCTGGCGGAATTTTCTGGAGAATGCGCTCGAGCTGGTCGAGGTCGCCGTGTACATAGCGTTTCATCTCGCCCATGCCGAGTCTGCACCCATCGACGATCGATGCATGGTCGTCCTTATCGGTGATGACCACATCGTTGCGTCCAATGAGGGCCGATATCGCTCCAAGGTTCGTCTGCATGCCGGTAGAAAATACGAGGGCAGCTTCCTTGCCGACAAAGGCCGCAAGCCTCGCTTCTAGCTCTTCGTGCAGCTTGAGCGTGCCATTCAGAAAGCGGCTGCCCGTGCACGATGGGCCGAATTCTTCAAGAGCCTTGCGTGCAGCTTCTCTGACCTTGGGATGCATCGTAAGGCCAAGATAGTTGTTGGAGCCGATCATGATGAGGCGGCGGCCATGAAAAATGGCCTCAGGTCCTTCAAGCCCGTCGAGCGGTTGGAAATAAGGGTATAGCCCCTTTTCCATGGCCTGTTTGTCCAGGTCGAAATCGAAACATTTTTGAAAAATGTCCATAGATGGACCTCCCTGTTGCGCGCAGATTCAGTCTGCAACGCGGTTCACCGGAAGCATGAGCGCTGCCGGAGCGCACAGGCTGTCTATCAAGACCTGTGCCGCTAGTTTGATTGTAATGGTTTGACAAAAAGGAATCAACGTGTCAGGAAAAAACGCTATTTTTTTGTGTCGTCTTGTTTTTTGCGGTTGAACATACTCTTCAGCAATACGCTGAAGTTGGCCGTTTTCTTCTCGCGCTCTGCGGTTTTCGGGACACCGGAAAAGGCGAAGACATCGCTTTCCTTCCCTGTCACAAGAAGCACATCCCCTGCATTAAATCGGTACGCTGCATCAAGGTCATGGAATACAGCTGTATTTTCTTTCTCGGTATTCATTTCGGATGCATATTTGACCGCAACCACATTGATATGGTGTTCGCGGCGCAAATCTCCTTCTATCACCGTTTTTCCTACCACGAAATCCGGCACGATGACTTCAGCCAGTACAAGGTCACCGCTGATCGGCATGAAGTTGGTGAGCGAAGAAGAAAGCACAAGCGGAGTAATCCTCGAAGCTGCCTCCTTGTCCGAATTGACCACTCGTGATGCGCCTGCCATCCGCAAAAGCTCTTCATATTCCTCCGAATTGGATTTGACAATGATCTCTGGTACTCCGAGCTTTTTAAGTCTATATGTTACAAGAAGTAAAGCTGAACTATCCTCTTCGATATCCACCACAGCAACATCGACAGGTTCATGAAAGACACGATCGAATGCTTCTTCATCGAGAAGGTTCATGGTGTATGCCGTCGATACCATCTCCTTGATATGCTCGATGCGCGACTGATTATCATCCACGGCAATAATCTGATCTGTAATCTCTGCAATACGCTCAAGCATCGACATAGCGAAAGAGCCAAGCCCCACAAATGCAAACAGCCTCATACTATTCCATCCTTAAAATAAATAACCTAACCGAGCAAAATGTCCGCTTCTGGCGACTTCGCATATTTTTCTGGCGATAATCCCGAAACGGGCAGTGCCATCGCAAACAAACCTACTCTCCCCATAAACATTGCTGCAATTAAAGCTAATTTCGAAATAGCCGACAAATGCGGTGTTATCCCAATCGAAAGTCCTACCGTTCCAAATGCAGATACGCTCTCGAATACAACAGTCTCGATACCCAGCATATTCCCACGGGCAGACTCCGCGATCAGGATAATCGAAGTTGTGATGAGCACTATCAAAGCCGCTCTCACCAAAATCGCGGTTGCTTTCACAATTGAGTGAGGCATGATGGTACGGTTGCGATCCACAAGCATTCCTCCACCTTCGCGGAATCGAAGTGCAACAAGCATGAGGAGATAAAATGTGGTCGTTTTTATGCCGCCGCCCGTGGATGCAGGAGACGCTCCGATAAACATGAGCGCAATAGTGACGAATTGTGAAATACTGGACAAATTGCCCTGCGGAACAGTGTCGAAACCAGCTGTTCTTGCTGTCACAGACTGGAAAAACGAAGCTATTATCTTTGACCCAGTACTCATTCCTTTAAATGCGTTATTCGATTCCAGAAGAAAAATCAAAAAAGCGCCGGAGAGAATAAGGGCCGCAGTAGTCCGCAGCACTACGCTCGAATGATATGAAAGATGCATTTTCTTGCCAGAGAGATTCTTGGCAATATCCTGAAGTACAATGAATCCAAGGCCACCGCAGATTATCAAGATCATTGTCATGATATTCATGACAGCATTGTCTCGGAAACTCTCGAGGCCAGACTTGAGCGTCGAAAAACCTGCATTGCAGAATGCGGAGATTGAATGAAAAACCGCATCGAACAGGGTATAACCATGCCTAAGAAGAACCGGCAAGACAACAAGAGTACCCAGCAATTCAAAAACAGCTGTCCATGTTATTATTTGGGCAATTATATTCCTTGTGCGAAATTCAATTGAAGGAATGGAATAATCATTTGCAATTCCGCGCGTTATGATTGAAATTCTTCTCCGTGGAGCAAGCAAATAGATTGTAGAAAATGTGATTATTCCAAGGCCGCCAAACTGAATCAGCAGTATTACAAAAAATTGACCTATACGGCTCAATAAAGTCATATCGATTGTACTCAGACCGGTTACGCATACCGCGCTGGTCGAAATGAAAAGCGCATCGATATAAGGCATCCTGCCGCTGCCTGAATAGTAAGGAGAAAATGATAAGAGAATGCTTCCCGCAGTTATTATTCCACCAAAATACAGAAAGAGGAGCAGTTTTTGTCTTCCGATCCGGATGCGAATACTCACGCTGGTCTCCTTGCACTATCATAGACAAAAGGCCTGCGCTGCTCAATCAGTCATTGCCAGCATGCGGTTCCTCTCCTATACTTCTATTGATGAAAATAGCAATTCTTGGCGCAGGCCTGCTTGGTTCATTGATAGCCCACGAGTTGATCACCGAGAACCGCGATGTTGTGATTATCGAAAAGAATCCGAATGTCGCAAAAGCCATATCGAACGACCTTGATTGCATTGTTGAAGAAGGCGATGGGGAACGTCTCGATACGCTCATGTCAGCAGGCGTATCCGATGCCGATTGGTTCATTGCCTGCACCGGCAGCGATGAAACCAATATTGTTTCTTGCGGCATCGTCGCTGAAGCCTTCAAGAATGTCAAAACAATAGCCAGAACGCGCAATCCCTATTTCGCGTCCTTTAAAAATACCGGAAAGCGAATTCTGGGCGTTGATTACATCATTAACCCGGAAGCAGAAACCGCAGAAGCCATTGCGCGTATTATTTTCCGCGGCATGTCGCCTGAAATCATCGACGTAAAGGAAGCGGGCATTCAGCTGAGGCGAATCCAGTGCAGCTCGCAGGCCAGAATCATTGGCAAACCGCTTTCAGACGTACGGTCGCTTATTGGCCCTGAATTCATAGTGCCTGCTGTCATGAGAAAAGGGGAGCTCATTGTCCCTGCAGGCGACTTTGTGTTTAAAGAAGATGATTCCGCATATATTCTCGGTGAGCCCAGCTGGCTCGACAGGCTTTTTGGCCCTTGCAAAAGCACATTGAGAAAATTCGGTTCCTTGGTGATTTTTGGCGCAGAAGCGCTGACATCGCTTCTTCTTCAGGAGCTCGGCATTGAGCAGGTTGTTGCTCATACGCGGCGTTCAAAGGATAGGGGTGCGCTTTCATTGCTGGGGAATCCGAGGATCAAGGTAATCGACGGCAATCGCGAAGCATTGAAAGCGCTTTCCACAACCTTCCCCGATATCGAGCCCATAAATCACCAGATAAGCGAAGAGCGTCTTATAGATGAAGAAAATATCGGCAGCGCAGACATTGTGCTCTGCCTCACCTCGGATCAAAGCATCAACATTCTGACCGCTCTCCTTGCCCAGGAGGCAGGAGCCCGCCGCACGATTGCCCTTGTCACGAATGATCTTTACAGCAATATTCTCGATATGCTCAACATCAATATCGTGATCAACGAAAAAACCGTAGTATCTGGCACAATTCTGGACAGAGTCCGAAAGGCAAAAATACGCAGACTATACAGCTTCCCGCGCAATGAATATGAGCTCATCGAAATTCAAATTTCAAAATCGTTTGAGCGTCTTGGCTTCGAAATACGCAACTTGCATCTGCCTAAGGGATTCCTCGTGACTTTTATTATTCATGAAGGCAAAACGATTGTGCCGACAGGAGATAATCGCATCCAGGAAAATGACCTGGTAGGGCTTATTGTCAAAAAAGAGCATATCGGCAGGCTCGAAAGTATTTTCGGAGCGTAATATGTACCTCAAATCAATTCTCCGGATGCTTTCCGCTATTCTCATGATTGTTTCGCTTTTCATATTGGCATGCGGGCTTTTTTCCATCATGGAAAAGAATCAGGTTCGTGTGATCGTCTCGTTCTTTATTCCTGCCGGAGTGGGGCTGGCTTTTTTTCTTTTCATGCTCTTCATTTGCCACAAGGATTCCAAACCTTTTCTTACAAATCGCGACGGGTTTTTATTTGTCACCCTGAGCTGGGTTTTTGCATCGGCAATCGGCGCCCTACCTTTTGTACTGTCCGGCTACATTCCTTCCTACATCGATGCATTTTTTGAAACAATGTCGGGATTTACCACGACAGGAGCGAGCATTCTGACCAACATCGAGGTCCTTCCGCGCGCGCTCCTGCTCTGGCGTGCCACCACGCATTGGCTGGGAGGAATAGGCATTGTCGTACTGCTTGTCGCCATTCTGCCCCCGCTCGGCTTCAGCGCGATCCGGGTAATGGAAGCAGAAGCACCAGGGCCGTCTGTCGATCGCATCATGCCGCATATTTCAAGCACAGCAAAAATTCTCTGGCTGATTTATCTCGGGCTGACCGCTCTTGAAGTGCTCTTGCTGGTTATCGGCGGGATGACGCTTTTCGATGCGATATGTCATGCCTTTGCGACGATGGCAACAGGCGGTTTCAGTCCGAAAAACGCAAGTGTGGCCTATTACAATTCGGCTTTTGTGGATGCAGTGATCACGATTTTCATGTTTCTGGCCGCAATGAACTTCTCATTGCATTATCGTCTGCTCAGCGGAAATTTAAAGAGTATTCTGAAAGATACTGAATTCAGAGTATATTTTGCGATTTTTGCCATTTCATCGGTTATTGTTGGTGTGGATCTGCTTGTATCCGGAATGTATCGGAATTTCGGAGAATCCCTGCGATTTTCTTCATTTCAGGTTTCATCGATTCTTACAACAACAGGATTCGCGACAGCGGACTTTGGACAATGGCCTGCGCTTTCTCAGACTATTCTTTTCCTTTTAATGTTCATAGGCGGGTGTGCGGGATCGACTGGCGGCGGTATCAAAGTGATCCGCATTGTTGTGCTGTTCAAGATGGCAGTAACCGAAATGCGCTATATCGCGAATCCGCGTGGTGTGTATGCGATATTTTTGGGGAACAAGGCGCTTCGCAAAAATGTGATTTATGATATTGCAGCGATGGTGTTTCTGTATTTTGCATTCTTTTTTATTTCTGTTATTGTGATCAGTTTTTCAGGTGTGGATATTTTGACAAACGTGACCGCGGTCATTGCAAATCTAGGAAACATTGGCCCTGGGCTGGGCAAAGTTGGACCCGCGTTCAACTATGCGTTCTTCCCGAGGTGGGCCAAGCTGTGGCTTGCGTTCGCGATGCTGGTGGGAAGGCTTGAAGTGTATACTGTTCTTATTCTGTTCTCGAGAAAGTTCTGGCGATCATTTTGAGATGGCGCCCGAGCACCAAGACGGCGCGGCGCATCAAGGTCCAGCAGGGCTGGCCGCTCACAAGCGCAGGGCTTATTTGCCGGTTATTGCTGGCAAGCGCTGGGCTTATTGCAAGCAAGCAGGGCGCGTATTGCAATAGCGGCCGGCGCATGACCGAAAGACAATAAAAAAACCTGGCGACGACCTACTCTCCCACCGAAAGGCAGTACCATCGGCGTTGGAGGGCTTAACTTCCGTGT